>UOED01000115.1_pt1 | contig 15497 bp, 14 predicted proteins | sample 1990161 | NCBI WGS metagenome assembly UOED01 (sample SAMEA4728526, study PRJEB27164) | hydrothermal vent metagenome | biome: marine basaltic hydrothermal vent biome; feature: marine hydrothermal vent; material: mineral | place: Pacific Ocean | collected 2011-06-14/2011-07-23 | depth 1741 m | reverse complement strand
GGTCCGCGGCGCGCCCATGGCGGGATTATTCGGGGAACTGATGGGCCGGGAATGCGGTATTCTGGGCGGTAAAGGCGGCTCAATGCATTTAACCAGTGTTGAGCATGGGGCTATGGGGTCCTATGCCATTATTGGCGCACAGCTTTGCATTGCCCTGGGCACGGCCTGGTCGGCCCAATATCGGGGCACCCAGCAGGTGACAACAGTTTTCTTCGGCGACGGGACAACCAATATCGGCACATTTCATGAAGCGGTAAATTTTGCTGTAATCTGGGATCTGCCGGTGGTTTTTGTCTGCGAGAATAACCTCTATATGGAATATACCCCGATTGGCAAGGTGACAGCGGTGGAACATCCGGCGGCGGACCGCGCGTCTGCTTACGGCCTGCCGTCGATTATCGTTGACGGCAATGATGCCGATGCTGTTTATGAAGTGGCCCAGAATGCCTATCAAAAGGCCCGTTCCGGCAAGGGACCGTCGCTGATAGAAGCCAAAACCTATCGTCATCAGGGCCATTCCCGGGCCGACCCCGGCAAATATCGCCCGGCGGAAGAGGTCAAGGCCTGGCTGGCCAGGGACCCGTTAAAATTGTACCGCAACCGGTTGGTGGAGTTCGGCTTTGCGGCCGCTGATCTGGATATAATGGAACAGGATATGCAAAAAACAGTAGATGAGGCCTCTGATACGGCGCAGGCTTCACCGGTGCCGCCGGAAGATATTATTTATAAAGATGTATGGGCAGATGGAGGTGCGGCATGGCGCAACTAACATATCGGGATGCGGTGGCAGCAGCTATTGCACAGGAAATGGAACGTGATAAGAATGTTGTTCTTCTGGGCGAGGATATTGCGGATGCCGGGGGCGTGTTTAAGGCGACCGTGGGACTTTTGGACAAGTTCGGTGACAAACGGGTCAGAGATACGCCGATTTCGGAAAATGCCATTCTGGGGGCGGCCATGGGTGCTGCCATGACGGGCTTAAGGCCGATTGCAGAGATCATGTTTTCCGATTTTCTGGCCGTATGCTGGGACATGGTGATCAACGAGATTGCCAAGGCCCGTTATATGACCAATGGCCAGATGAGTTTGCCTCTGGTGATCAGAACTGCCAACGGCGCCGGCTCGCGTTTCGGTGCCCAGCATTCCCAGAGCGTGGAAAACTGGGCGATGGCGGTGCCCGGAATCAAGGTCGTGGCCCCGTCCAACCCTGCCGATGTCAAGGGGTTGCTCGCTGCGGCCATTCGCGACCCGGACCCGGTATTGTTCTTCGAGCATAAATCGCTTTATGCCATGAAGGGAGAAGTCCCGGACGGGGAGCATATCGAGGAAATCGGCAAGGCAAAAGTTCTGCGTCAGGGGTCAGACGCTACCGTTGTCGCTCTGGCGGCCATGGTGCCAAGGGCCATGAAAGCAGCAGACATTCTTGAACAAAAAGGTATCTCTGTCACCGTTATTGATATCCGGTCACTAGTGCCTCTTGATACCAAAACCATTCTGGCAGAAACCGTAAAAACAGGCCGCTTGTTTACGGTAGAGGAAAATCCCAGATTATGTGGCTGGGGCGCGGAAATTTCTTCAATTGTGGTGGAAGAATGCTTTTTCGACCTTGATGCGCCGGTTGTTCGTATTACGACACCTCATGTGCCTTTGCCGTCTTCAGATAATCTGGAGGATGCTACAATTCCGTCTGTAGAGCGTATTGTAAGCACAATTCTTGAAAAAATGGATTGATTACGTACTACTTTACGGCAGAATATATTGTGTTTGCGCTGGATTTGGGTTAGTTAGGGGAGTAAGGGTTTATTATTCAGATTAGATAATTGAGGGTATATGGCACAACGTAAAAGAGCAACGATAAATGACATTGCCAAATCTGTGGGGGTAAACCCGTCCACCGTTTCCCGTGCTTTAAATCCCAGCTCCAAAAGCAAGATTTCCCCGAAAGTAATCAAGAAAATCACTGTCGCGGCCAGCAAGCTCGGTTATTATCGTAATCGGGCGGCGGCGATGCTTGTCCAGAAAAAATCATACACGATAGGGGCCATTATTCCGGATTTGCAGAATCCGGTCTTTCCGCCCATGATCCGGGGGCTTCAGGATGTATTTGATAAAGCCGGTTACACGCTGATTCTATCTAACTCTGAAAATAATAAGGACTTTGCCGATATTGCGTTGAGTAAATTTCAGGAATGGGCTGTGGATGGATGCGTTCTGGCAACGGCCAATCGTGAAGATGATATTATAAAAAAATGCATTCAAAATGATATTTCTCTGGTGCTGATCAATAGAACTGTCGACGATAATGATGTCAGTTCTGTTATTACAGACGACATCGTAGGTATTCGAAGTGCGTTTAATCATCTGGTGGAGCTTGGACATAAAAACATAGCCCATATAGCGGGCCCTCAAGACACATCGACGGGATTTGAAAGATACCGGGAATATATTTCCTGCATGAAAATGAATGACTTCAAGGATGCATTAGTTGAATATACAGATGCCTATAACATAGAAGAAGGCAGATTAGCCTTTCAAAGGTTATGGAATGCGGAGCCCAAAGTTACAGCTATTATTGCCGGGAATGATTTAATTGCTTTGGGATGTATAGATGCTATGCATGAACTGGATTTGGTTTGCCCCAGAGATGTCTCTCTTGTTGGGTATAATGACATTCCCTTTGTAAACCGCATTAAACCTGCTTTAACTACCGTATCAATCCCGAAATATAATATTGGGGTGAGGGCGGCTGAGGAATTATTGAAGCAACTTGATAGCCCGGATAACAAGGATGCAAAAAAAGAAGTTATCAAATTACAAACAGAACTTGTCGTAAGAGAATCAACGGCGGCACCAAGAAAGTCAGTGTGATTATGTCTAACTAGAGCCTGCTCAGAAAGTATAAGTTATTGAAATACTTATTTTAAATTGAATATACAGTCTGTATAATGCACGTATTCCAGTGACTATGCGATAAAAGTCTTGCACATGCGTTCCGCTACTTCCCACAATCAGCTTATCTTTGACGGTTTTGAGACAGATTTTGAGAAATGGCTTGATGATGACAACCGTTGGGTCAGGTTGAGCCGGTTGATTGACTGGCCTGTCCGAGGCTTACAACCGGACCCTGTCAGGGGGAATGGGGCGTCCGGCGAAGGATGCGCGCCTTGTGATCGGGGCCGTGATTATCAAGCATAAACTTTGCCTGAGCGACGAGGAAACCATTGAGCAGATCCGGGAGAACCCGTATCTCCGGTATTTTGTTGGCTTCAAGGCCTTTTATCGGGATCAGGCCTTTGCGCCCTCCCTGTTCGTTGATATCCGCCGCCGGATGGGCCCCGGGTCCGCCCGATCGTCCGGGGCAAGCTCAATAAATCCGTTGAGTTTGGGGCCAGGCTGGGCGTCAGCCTGACCGGGGACGGGATTGCCTGTGTCGATCACATCAGTTGGGACGCCTATAATGAGGGTCGGGACCTGAAGCAGCAGGTGGAATCCTATAAAATGGTCATTATCCGGCGATGGTGCTGGCGGACCCGCTTTATGGCCGTCGGGACAACCGTAAATTCCTGCCGGAAATTCCTCAAGGGCAAGGGCATACGCTTTGCGGGGCAACCTCTGCCCCCTAAAATGACCGACGCCGTCAAAGCACAGGACCGCAAGCAGCGGCGGCAGGATTATCGCGAACGCATTCCCGTCGAGGGCAAGTTTGGACAGGGGAAAAATGGTTATGGATTGAACTATATCCGGGCGAAGACGGCCATAACCAGCGAGGCCTGGATCAAAAGCATCTTTATGGTCATGAACCTGATGGTATTGATCAGGCCTGTTATGATTATACGGATCATTTCAATCGACAGGACTGGGGATTGCTCAACTTTTGCTGACCCTGCCAAGACCCCGATAAAATACCGGGGTTTGTCAATGGGCAGAGAGGGCGCTGAAAATTGGCAGCCCTTTTTTTTATGCTTTAATGGTCAGATCTTGCTTATCCTGAGCCGCAGGGCGTTACTGACAACCGACAGAGAGGACAGGCTCATGGCGGCGGCGGCAATGACCGGCGATAGTAATATGCCAAAGAAGGGGAATAAAATGCCCGCCGCAACCGGCACCCCAAGCGTGTTATAAACAAAGGCCAGAAAGAGATTCTGTTTGATGTTGCGCATGGTAACCTCGGACAGACGCCGCGCACGGACTATCCCCATCAAATCACCGCCGATCAGGGTAATTCCGGCACTTTCCATGGCCACGTCGGCTCCGGTTCCCATGGCGATTCCCACTTCGGCCAGCGCGAGGGCCGGGGCATCATTCACCCCGTCACCGGCCATGGCGACCTTGGCCCCCTGACGTTGGAACTCCTTGACGATTTCTGCCTTGCCTTCGGGCAGGACATCCGCCCGGACCTCATCAATATTCAGGCGGTTAGCCACGGCTTGTGCGGTGACGGCATTATCGCCGGTGACCATGACGATGCGCAGTCCTTCTGCGTGCAGGGCATCAAGGGCATCATTGGTTGTTTCCTTGATCGGGTCGGCCACGGCGACCAGACCGGCGAGGCTTTTGCCTATGGCGATATACATGACTGTTTTGCCTTCGGAGCGCATCAAATCAGCTTGCTGATGGCTGTCTGAGGTATCAAGGCCCAGAAATTCCATCATGGCTCCGTTCCCCAGTGCAACCTGTTTGCCGTCTATTTCGGCCTGCACACCTTTGCCGGTGACAGCCTCAAAATTTTCGGCCTGGGAAAGGTCAATCTTCTGCTCTTTGGCCGCACCGATGATGGCGGCTGCCAGAGGATGCTCGCTGCCTCTTTCAAGACTGGCCGCCCGTGACAGGATTTCCGCTTCCGAGAAATCATTGAGGGGAATGATGTCTGTCAATACTGGTTTGCCCACCGTCAGGGTGCCTGTTTTGTCAACAATCAGGGTATCCACCTTGGCGAATACTTCAAGAGCCTCGGCATTTTTAATCAAAACGCCTGAGGTCGCCCCCCGCCCGGTAGAGACCATGATGGACATGGGGGTGGCAAGGCCCACGGCACAAGGGCAGGCGATAATCAATACTGAAACGGCTGCGATTATACCGTTGGCGAGGGCAGGCTCTGGTCCAAAATAGAACCAGACGAGGAAAGCAATGACAGCGATAAACAGGACGATCGGGACGAACCATCCGGCGATCATATCGGCGTATTTCTGAATTGGCGCGCGGCTACGCTGGGCTTCGGCCACCATGTTGACAATCTGTGACAGCACGGTATCCGCGCCGACTTTTTCCGCGCGCATGACAAAACTGCCGGTAGCGTTCAGGGTGGCGCCGGTGACCTTGTCATCGACAGATTTCTCTACTGGAACCGCTTCGCCGGTTAACATGGATTCATCAATGACCGAGCGGCCTTCAATAATGGTGCCGTCCACAGGAACTTTTTCACCGGGCCGAACGCGGATTTTATCGCCGGCTACAATTTGATCAAGAGGGACTTCTTCTTCTGTGCCATCTTCAAATAATTTCAGGGCAACTTTTGGGGCAAGATCAAGCAAGGCACGAATGGCACCGCCGGTTTTCTCCCGCGCGCGAAGCTCCAACACCTGACCCAGCAGGACCAGAACAATGATGATGGCCGCCGCCTCAAAATATACCGGGACCAGGCCGCCCTCGGTTTTGATGGTTTCGGGGAACAAGTCTGGTGCGAAAAAACCAAACAGGCTATATACATAGGCTACCCCGGTTCCAATGCTGATCAGAGTCCACATGTTCAGGTTCATGGTCTGAATTGATTTCCATCCTCTGATAAAAATTGGGGCTGCGACCCAGAACATGACGGGTGTTGCCAGCAGGAATTGCAACAATGCGGATGTTTCTTCGCTGATCATCTCATGAAAATTGGGGATGAAACTGCCGCCCATTTCCAGAATAAGCACCGGAATCGCCAAAATAAGCCCACCCCAGAAACGGCGGGTAAAATCGACCAGTTCCGGATTGGGACCTTCATTCTCCGGCGGAATTCCCATTGGCTCCAGTGCCATACCGCATATGGGGCAGTCATCAGGATGGTCCCGGATTATTTCAGGATGCATGGGGCAGGTATATTGGGTGCCGACGGGTTGTGGCTCAGGGGCTGGTTTGTCCCCAAGATATTTTTCAGGTTCGGCAATGAATTTAGTTTCGCATTTGGAGGAACAGAAATAATATTTCTCGTGATTATGCTTTACCATATGTTCGGCGGCAGGAATATTTACATTCATGCCGCAAACGGGATCTTTTGTGGTCAGATATTTTTCCGGGTCATCAATGAATTTGCCTTTGCATCCGGCACTGCAAAAATCATACATATGCCCGTCATGCTCATGGTGATGCTCTGTCGTATCGGGATTTACTGACATGCCACATACAGGGTCCTTGACGGTTTTGCTCTTTAAATCGGAATTTTCAGTGTTGTTCATAATCTGTTTTTCCTCGCTCAGGTCAGTTATGCTATTTGTCATAATACGCAGAATAGGCGATACGCCCTCATTATTTATACAATATTCAATTTATACAATAATAAGGGATACAGTTGTTAATTTTTTTGACCCATTTCCCTGAATAGTTGTGACTATCTGAATAACTGCTTATTTTTTCATGATTACGCGGCGTAGCAATGAAACTTTATATGGATAGCAAAGCCACAGAAATAATTCAGGGATAATTGTTGTGATATTAAGGAATTACCGAACAAGGGCATGACTTTGTGTCAGATTAGGCAGGTGCGGCAAACAGGTTTGCCATTGTTCTAGTCAAAAAGTACGGAGACTGATTCTGCCGTATTGATCCGCCGGATGGCTTCGGCGAAGAGGGGGGCGATACTGACCTGTCTGATTTTAGCGCAACTCGCCACAGCTTTCGAGGCGTGAATACTGTCCGTTGTGACCACCGTTTCCAGAACCGAATTGGTAATACGCTCAACGGCGGGTCCGGAGAATACGCCGTGAGCCACATAGGCACTGACGCCTGTGGCACCATTGGCTTTCAGGGCGGCGGCAGCATTGCATAATGTGCCCGCAGAATCCACAATGTCGTCCACTAGAATACAGTGATAGCCGCTTACGTCACCGATCACATTCATGACCTCTGACACTCCGGCTTTTTCCCGGCGTTTGTCGATGATACCCAGCGGCGCATCAAGTCGTTTGGCATGGGCGCGGGCGCGAACCACGCCGCCCACATCAGGGGAAACAACCATGATCTTATGGCCATTATTGCAGAGGTTTTCCTTAATATCCCGTATCAGAACCGGGGCAGCGAACAAATTATCGGTGGGAATATCGAAGAACCCCTGAATTTGTCCGGCATGCAGGTCCATGGTCAAGACGCGGTCGGCCCCGGCCTGAGTAATCAGGTTGGCCATAAGCTTGGCGGAGATGGGTGTGCGTGGTCCGGGTTTTCTGTCTTGGCGGGCATAACCGAAATAGGGGATGACGGCAGTAATTCGATGGGCTGAGGCCCGGCGCAGGGCGTCCAGGCTAACCAGGAGTTCCATAATATTGTCATTGGCCGGGAAAGAGGTCGGTTGAATCACAAAAATGTCCTCACCACGGACGTTTTCTTTGATCTCCACCCAGACTTCCTCGTCAATGAACCGCTTGACGTCTGCCTTGGTTAATTCCATTCCCAGGCAACTGGCGATTGCTTCTGCGAGGGGCCGATTGCTGTTGCCGGACAGAAGTTTCATAGGGCTATTTCCTCATGGGCTTATTTGAACACCGAATCTAATGAAGAATATATAGCCGGAAAAATTTGAAAAAGCGACTTCAAAGAATCATAATAGCGGATATTTGACGGCCATAGTCTGGCTCTGCGGCATGGGTCGCACGGCGATAACTGAAATAATCATTTGGGTTGCCATAAGTATCATGGTCAAGGGCAACAATGTTGCTCAGGCCGGATTTTTTCAACTGGCTCATAACAAAGCCTTTTAGATTAAATAGGTAATGATCTTTCCTATGGCTATTCATAAAAAAGGATGCTTGTTCCTTGAAGGTTTCTTTGAATTCCGGGCCAACTTCATAGTTTTTTTGTGCAATTGCGGGGCCAATGGCGGCTCTGATATTCGCGCGCCTGGCCCCCTTGTCACACATCATTTGTACAGTATTTTCCAGAATACCACTGAGCGCGCCCTTCCAGCCGGCATGGGCCGCGCCGATAATGCCATTCTCGGGATCAGAAAACAGGACCGGCGCACAATCCGCCGTCAGGATGCCGAGGGCGATATTTCTCTGCCGGGTGATGATGGCATCCCCCTTTGGCATATTATCTGGCCCCCATGGCGCATCCAGAAAATGAACAACATTGCTGTGGATTTGATAGAGACCACATATTTGGGTAGCTTTCTGATCAAGAGCAGATAAAACCACCCGCCGGTTTTTCGTGATATTTTCAGCTTTATCATCTGATCCGGGGCCGCAATTCAGGGAGCTATATATGCCTGATGAACAGCCACCCTTGCGGGTGAAAAAACCGTGGCGAATATTTGGTGCATTCAGCAAGGGAACGGTTGTTCTCATCCTTCAAATCCGATGACACCGGGCAGGCCGTTGTCACTCATAGCTATAACTTTGAACAGCTCGCCCATCTCATCCTTGTGGATCAATCTATTCAGGGCGGTTTGAATACCCCTGGCCTGTTTGCCGGTCGCATTGGCCAGCAAAGTCTGACTGCGGGCCTCTATGCCCAGTGATTTCAGGAAAACCCCTTGTCCAACCGGGCCATAAGTTCTGGTCTCACAGGCTTGTGCAATTTCTTTCAGTCTTTGGAAATCCACATGGGTGGTTAAATCCACATCGCCGGGGTTGGATAGAATATCAACATATTCATGGGCCTTAACGGCTTGCAGGGTATCACCGGTCCCGTGACGGTCATGGCCGTAATCAATGATCAATGCCGCTCCGCCATGGCGTTGAATATATTCAGCAATTTCCGAGAACAGATTTTCACCGATGGCACAAACCTCCGTAATACTGCCCTCATCCGCCCGAAGCAGGGACGGTGGAATGATGGTGTCAGGCACGGCAACCGGGGCAAGTTGAAGACTGAGCTTCTCTGTTTCATCAAGGCAGACGAGTCTCTCATGCCAACCATCCTGGGTTTTCTGAAACTGTCGTATGGGCAGGGCATCGAAAAACTCGTTGGCAATGACCAATATGGGGCCACCTTTACATTGGTCAAGGGCGTCACCGACCCGGTTATACCATATGGGCGTTTTGTGACTTTTAAGCTTTTCGGCCTGCATTTGGCGCAGAACCGGAGACATCTCGACCAGATGAATATCTACGGCATTCAACAGCCCCGGAATGACATTCATAGCCCGGAGAATATCCTGCATCAGCGTACCGCGGCCAGGGCCAAGCTCTATGAGATGAATTTTATCGGGGCTGTCCATATTCAGCCAGCAGACCCCGAGCCACAGGCCAATCATCTCGCCGAACATCTGGCTGATTTCCGGGGCGGTGGTAAAATCGCCTTTTTGCCCGAAAGGATCTTGTTTCATATAATAGCCATGCTTGGCATTGCCCAGAGCCTCGCTCATGAAAGTGGCTATATTTATTGGTCCCTGCGCTTTAATCAGCTTGGTTAAATATGTTTCAAGGGCATTCATATGCTTTTTTTGACTTTACGAAAGATCAGGTAAAGGCCTAGTAATACCATGGGAATTGACAACAATTGCCCCATGGTAAGAAACCCGGTGCCATATAGAAAACCAATATGGTTATCTGGCTCACGATATTGTTCCACAAAAGTACGGGCGGCGGCATAACCGATAATGAAAATACCGGTCAGTCTGCCCGGCGTTTTGCGCAGGCTGGTAAAATGAAACAAAAACCACATGAGAAAAAAGAGAGCAAGTCCTTCGAGGGCCGCCTCATAAAGCTGACTCGGGTGCCGGGGCAGAGGGCCGCCGCGCGGGAATACCATGCCCACTGCCGCATCCGTGGTCCGGCCAAAAAGCTCGCCATTGATAAAATTGGCCAACCGTCCCAGAAATAGTCCGATGGGCGTAACACAGGCCATCAGGTCCGTAAAACGGAAAAAGGGAATTTTCTGTTTCCGGCAGTAGAAATAGGTGGCCAGAGAGACGCCGATAAAACCACCATGAAAAGACATTCCCCCGTCCCACAGAGCCAATATGTCGCCCGGATGGCTGAGATAAAAATTAAAATTATAAAAAAGCACGTATCCTAATCTGCCGCCAAGGATAATCCCCACCATGGCCCAGAAAAAGAAGTCGCCGACCTGCGCCGCGTTACAGGGCGCGCCCTTATGTTTAATCAGCCGGAGCATATAGAGCCAGCCCAGCCCCCAGCCCGCAAGATAGGCCATGGAATACCAGCGAATCGTTATGGGGCCAAAACTGACAATATCCGGTGAAATATTTGGATAGGTGAGGGTTGCGGAGAATAAATATTCTAACATAGTATTATGACTGCTTTTCGCTGTTTTCCAATTGTTTAGCCACTATCATGCAGGGCTTTACGGTCAAGTCAAGTGCCATCAAAGTGAATCCGCTTGGCTTTGTTCAGAACTTTAGCCATATTACAATTTTTACGGCAAAGGTAGTCACATGCAAACGGATAACAAATTTTTTGATGATCTGGCAAAATTAGGTCAAAGCGCGGTTGGCACCCTGCATGGGGTCAAGGGCGAAATGGAAGCCATGGTTCGCGCACGGTTAGAGAATCTGTTGCAGGATATGGACCTTGTAACCAGAGAAGAATTTGACGTGGTCCGCGATATGGCCCGTGAGGCCCGCGCGAAAAACGAAGAACTGGAACAGAAAATTGCGGCATTAGAGAAAAAAGCAAGCCCCAGGAAAGCAAAAAAATGACGGGTGTAAATTTTGATGGCTGTGACGCCTTTATGGCCAATCCGCTTGATATTCTGGAAATGATTGCGGGGCAGAATGAATGGCCTTATGAGCGGTCCAATGATGAGGAAATCACCGTGGCCGTCAGCGGCGAATGGTGTGATTTTCACATCCGCTATTTCTGGATTGCCGAGGATAACCTGCTCCAGGCGGCGGCTATGCTGGACATGCGGGTGCCGAAAATAAAGCAGGCCAAGATTCTGGAAGCCATTAATCTGGTCAATGAGCAGTTGGCCCTTGGGCATTTTGCTATCTGGACAGAGGATGACAGCCTGATGTTCCGCCATAGCAATATGGTCGGGCCTGATCAGGCGGTTATGGCGGCGGCCTGTGAGAAGATTACCGACAGTATTCTGGCCTCCAGTAATAAATATTACCCGGTGTTTCAGTTTGTTCTATGGGCCGGGAAAAGCCCCGAAGAAGCCATTGAATGCGCTATGCTGGAGACAGTTGGTGAAGCCTGAATTTAGGAAATATTTTGTCTGAATTATTACATATATCACCGGAAAAACCATTGTTGCTAATGGGATGCGGTAAAATGGGCGGGGCTATGCTTCAGGGCTGGCTTGCGGCGGGCCTGTCACCGGATGCGGTAAAGATTGTTGACCCTTATATTGAGGCGGCCCGTAAAATGGCCCCGTCATTAGCTGAAAGTTGCTTTGCGGCGGCTGTTTCTGAACTGCCATCGGGAATCAAGCCGGGCTATGTCATTTTGGCCGTGAAACCACAGATGATGGATCAGGCAATCGGCGATTTGGTGGCTCTTGATCGTAAAGAAACCGTTTTCCTGTCTATAGCCGCAGGCAAAACCATTGGTTATTTTGCGGGGTATTTGGGACCGGACGCCGCAATTGTCCGCGCTATGCCTAATACACCGGCGGCTATCGGGCGGGGTATCACCGTGGCCTGCGCCAATAAAAATGTCGGCGATCAGCAAAAGGCTGTCTGTCATGACCTGTTAAAGGCGGCAGGGGTTGTTGAATGGGTGTCAGACGAAAGCCTGATTGATGCAGTGACCGCCGTGTCCGGCAGTGGCCCGGCTTACGTTTTTCATATGGTCGAGGCTTTGGCAGGCGCGGGCGAGCAGATCGGCCTGCCCTCTGATCTGGCACGGAAACTGGCGATACATACGGTGAGCGGGGCAGGGGCTTTGCTGGAACAATCCGACCTTGATGCAACCACATTACGGACCAATGTGACAAGCCCCAATGGTACGACCGAGGCGGCACTAAATATACTGATGGGGCAGAATGGTTTGGGGAAACTGATGTTGGCGGCTGTTCGGGCGGCGCATAAGCGGTCAAAGGAACTGGCGGATTAGGGTTATGCACCCATATCTTTATTGACCCTGTCCAGTATTTCGGTGCGATTTTCATCGGCGATCAGGGCGGACAGTACTTTCCAGAAGCCTTCCACCGATTGATCCCCGGCCTTTTTAAAGGCTTTCAGCATATGCTCTTTCTGATGTTCGGTAATCTTGTCCAACAGATTTTGCCCCTGTTCGGTGAGGTGAAGCAACCGTTGGCGGCGGTCTATTGTGCCTATATCCTGCCGAACATGGCCTTTTTCCACCAAAGTGCTCAGCACCCGGGACAGGCTTTGTTTGGTGATATTGAGCAGGTCCAAAAGTTCCGCCACCTTCAGGCCCGGATTGCGGCCAACAAAATGCAATATGCGGTGGTGGGCACGGCCAAAACCATATGTTTGCAAAACATCATCAGGCCAACTGATAAAATCACGATAGCCGAAATAGAGTAGCTCCATCCCTTTGAGGAACTTTTGATGATCGGAATGCTTTTTTACGTTAAAAAATATGTCAGCCATGTTGACATATTTAAATTATAATGTTACGAATATCAAGTTTATTGTGAAATATTATTACAAAAGAGGTTTCAAATGGCTGCCGCAAGTTATGATGATCGTGATGGTGTGATCTGGTACAATGGGGAATTGATTAACTGGCGGGATGCCAAGTTTCATGTGCTGACCCATGCCCTCCACTATGCCAGCAGTGTTTTTGAGGGCCAGAAGGCCTACGGCGGTAAAATATTCAAACTGCGCGAACATTCCCAGAGACTGATTGATTCGGGCCGGATGCTGGGCTTTGAAAACCCTTATACAGTTGAAGAAATTGATCAGGCGGCCATTGATGTTGTCAAAGCCAATGGCCTTGTGGATGCTTACGTTCGTCCTGTGGCCTGGCGCGGGTCTGAAATGATGGGGGTCGCGACCAAGGGGTCTAAAATTCATTTTGCGGTTGCCGCATGGGAATGGCCGCCCTATTTTGGTGAGGAGGCCCTGCATAAGGGCCTGCGGCTTGAGATGGCCAAATGGAAACGTCCGTCCCCGGAAACGGCGCCGGTTCATGCCAAGGCCGCCGGTCTGTATATGATAGCCTCTCTTTGTAAGGATGCCTCTATGGAGCATGGCTATGATGACGCTTTGATGCTGGATTACCGGGGGCAGGTTGCCGAGGCCACGGGGGCCAATATCTTCTTTCTGAAAGACGGTGTTCTCCATACCCCGATACCGGATTGCTTCCTTGACGGCATCACCCGCCGCACCGTAATGGATTTGGCCAAGAAGCGCGGATTGGATGTGGTGGAACGGGTGATCATGCCGGATGAAATGGCTGATTTCGAGCAGGCTTTCCTGACCGGAACCGCCGCCGAAGTGACCCCGCTCAGCGAAATTGGCCCCTATAATTTTCTGGTGGGTGATGTGTGCAAGACCTTGATGAAGGACTATGCCGATCTGGTGAATGGCCGATAGACAAAAACCCGACAGAAACAGTTGCACTGACTTGTCTTTTGCCTATACTGCGCGTGAAATTTGATGATGTTTACGCATGCGCAATACGGGAAAGATAAATGACCCAGGAAATTAAAAAAGTCGTACTGGCCTATTCCGGCGGGCTGGATACGTCCATTATTCTGAAATGGCTCCGGGATACCTATAATTGTGAGGTTGTAACCTTTACCGCTGACCTCGGTCAGGGAGAGGAGTTGGAGCCGGCCCGCAAAAAGGCCGAGATGTTCGGGGTGAAAGAAATCTTCATTGAAGATCTGCGTGAGGAGTTCGTGCGGGATTATGTCTTTCCCATGTTCCGGGCCAATGCGCTGTATGAGGGGGTTTACCTGCTCGGCACCTCTATCGCCCGCCCCCTGATTGCCAAACGTCAAATAGAGATTGCCCATGCGGTGGGGGCCGATGCGGTCTGCCACGGGGCCACGGGCAAGGGCAATGATCAGGTGCGGTTTGAGCTGGGCTATTATGCCCTTGATCCTGATATCAAGGTGATTGCGCCGTGGCGGGAATGGGACCTGAATAGCCGGACAAAGCTGATTGATTATGCGGAAAAGAACCAGATTCCGGTGGCGAAAGACAAGCGCGGCGAAGCGCCTTTCTCCGTTGATGCCAATCTGTTGCATACCTCAAGCGAGGGCAAACGGCTTGAAAACCCGTGGGAGGAAAGCCCGGAATATGTCTATAATCGCACGGTGGCCCCGGAAGATGCGCCGGATAGCCCCACCTATATTGAAATTGGTTTTGAAAAGGGCGACGCGATGGCCATTGATGGGGAGAAAATGTCTCCGGCCACATTGCTGACCAAATTGAATGAGCTGGGCGGGGCCAATGGCATTGGGCGTCTGGACCTTCTGGAAAATCGCTTTGTGGGTATGAAATCGCGGGGCATTTATGAAACGCCGGGCGGCACTATTCTGCTCTCGGCCCATCGGGGTATTGAAAGCATTACCCTTGATAGCGGGGCTATGCATCTGAAAGACGAATTGATGCCCAAATATGCCGAGCTGATTTATAACGGTTTCTGGTTTTCACCGGAACGGGAAATGCTACAGGCCCTTATTGACAAGTCACAGGAGCATGTGACGGGTACGGTGCGCCTGAAACTTTATAAAGGCGGTGTCCATCTGGTGGGCCGTAAATCCCCGGAATCTTTATATTCAATGGAACATGTGACCTTTGAGGAAGATGAGGTTTATGACCAGCAGGATGCGGCAGGCTTTATCAAGCTAAACGCCCTGCGTCTGCGGTTGCTCAATCAGCGCGGCAAGTTGAAAATCAATCCGAGTTACGAGTAAACAAGCCGCTGTAATTCTGGCGCAGGATGTTTTTCTGAACCTTGCCCATGGTGTTTCTGGGCAGGCTGTTCAGGAAAATAACTTTGCGCGGCAGTTTGAACCGGGCCAGATTTCCGGATAGCGGGTCAAGAATGTCTTCTTCTGTCAAACTAGCCCCTTCTTTCGGGATAACTACGGCCACCACGGCCTCACCCATATCCGGGTGAGGGCAACCGATCACAGCAGTTTCCAAAACACCGGGCAACTGGTCAATGGCACTTTCTATTTCCTTGGGATAGATGTTGAACCCCCCGGCAATAATCAAATCCTTGCCCCGGCCCACAATGGAGATCCGGCCCTGCTTATCAGATATGGCCATATCACCGGAGATAAAAAACCCATCCACGCGCATTTCTGCGGCGGTTTTTTCCGGCATTTGCCAATAGCCCTGAAATAAATTCGGGCCTTTATATTCCAATATTCCAATTTCGCCCTCTGGCACGGGCGCACCGTTTTCATCGCAT
>UOED01000040.1_pt1 | contig 15937 bp, 11 predicted proteins | sample 1990161 | NCBI WGS metagenome assembly UOED01 (sample SAMEA4728526, study PRJEB27164) | hydrothermal vent metagenome | biome: marine basaltic hydrothermal vent biome; feature: marine hydrothermal vent; material: mineral | place: Pacific Ocean | collected 2011-06-14/2011-07-23 | depth 1741 m | reverse complement strand
CTTACATATTGTCCAAGGATGAAGGGGGCCGTCATACGCCGTTTTTCACCAACTATCGTCCACAGTTTTACTTCCGGACGACGGATGTGACGGGAATTGTGACCCTTGATGATGGTGTTGAGATGGTGATGCCGGGTGACAATGTCACGGTTAATGTTGAGCTTATCTGCCCGATTGCCATGGACGAAGGCTTGCGCTTTGCGATCCGCGAAGGGGGCCGTACCGTCGGTGCCGGCGTCGTCGCAAGTATCATTGAATAGGCATAGATAACTGAATTTTCAGGCAGGGTGGATATTTTGTCCGCCCTGTCTGTTTGAAATAAACCATTGAATATGATGGCGCGCGTCTTTATATAAAATGTGCGCCGTGACGTGAAGGAGTGTAGCTCAGTTGGTAGAGCACCGGTCTCCAAAACCGGGTGTCGTGAGTTCGAGTCTCTCCACTCCTGCCATGTCGCGCATATTTGAGCATTAAAACGGATTATGGAAAATGGCTAAAATAAGCCCAGCAGAATTTGTCCGGCAAGTCCGGCAGGAAACATCAAAGGTCGTATGGCCGACGCGTAAGGAAACCATGGTTACGACCATAATGGTTTTCATCATGGCGGCGGTGATGGCGGTTTTCTTTCTGGGCGTGGATCAGCTCCTGTCTTACCTTATTAAACTGATATTAGGATAATTGATCATGGCTTCCTCTGCGCGCTGGTATATTGTTCAGGCCCATTCCGGTTTTGAAAAGAAAGTTGCCCAAAGTATCAAGGATCAGGCCGTGCTTCAGGGCCTTGAAAGCTTTGTCGAAGAAATTCTGGTTCCTATCGAGGAAATCACGGAAGTACGCAAGGGCAAGAAGGTTACGTCCGAACGTAAATTCTTCCCTGGATATGTGCTGACCCGGATGATCATGAATGATGTAACTTATCACCTGATCAAGAATACGCCCAAAGTTTCCGGATTTCTGGGCCAAAGCGGCAAGCCCTTTCCCATCACCCAGAAAGAAGTGGACAGAATCCTCCATCAGGTGCAAGAGGGAATTGAGCGGCCCAAGGCGGCGATTATCTATGAAGTGGGTGAAGAAGTTAAGGTTATTGACGGGCCATTTGAATCATTTGTCGGCATCGTTGACGGGGTTGATGAGGAGCGCGAACGGCTTAAAGTTTCCGTTTCAATCTTTGGCCGGGCAACCCCGGTTGAGCTTGAATTTTCACAGGTTGAAAAGAACTAGAATTTTTTCTGGTATTTCATTGGGATGGCTGTTATAAGCCGCCCTTACGGTGGTCGGGTGATTCTTTTATTGTCTGGCGACCTTTTTTTCATATGGGCATTATGTCCATATAGTGTGGGAGGCCCGCCATAGCCGTACCACACCCCTAACAGCGGGAATGACCCCGCATGACGTAAGAAAAGGGTTTGTAATGGCGAAGAAAATTGACGGTTACATTAATTTGCATGTGCCTGCGGGTGCGGCAAATCCATCACCGCCTATTGGTCCGGCTTTGGGCCAGCGCGGTGTGAATATTATGGAATTCTGCAAGGCGTTTAACGCCAAGACCCAGGAAATGGAGCGGAATTCCCCTATCCCCACCAAGATTACGGTTTATGCGGACAAGAGTTTTACTTTTGTCACTAAAACGCCGCCGGCATCCTATCTGCTCAAAAAAGCGGCTAACCTGAAAAGTGCGTCCAGCCTGCCGGGCCGGGAACCTGTAGCAACCATTCCGGTGGCCAAGGTTCAGGAAATTGCCGAACTGAAAATGGCTGATCTGAATGCTGTTGATATTGACGGCGCCATAAACATCATCAAGGGAACCGCGCGTTCCATGGGTATTGAGGTGGAAGGATAAGACGATGGCACGTATGTCAAAACGCTATAAAGAAGTCCGTGACGGCCTTGACTTCAACGCCGAATATTCACTGGAAGATGCGCTGAAAGAGGTTAAATCCCGCGCCAGAGCCAAATTTGATGAAACCGTGGAAATCAGCATGAACCTGGGGGTTGATCCCCGTCATGCGGATCAGATGGTGCGCGGTGTGATCACTCTGCCTAATGGTACTGGTAAAACGGTACGGGTAGCGGTATTTGCGCGCGGAGACAAGGCTGAGGAAGCCAAAAAGGCCGGGGCTGAACTGGTTGGCGCCGAAGACCTGATGGAAGCTATCCAGAAGGGTGAGATGAATTTTGACCGTTGTATCGCAACACCGGACATGATGGCCATCGTTGGCCGGTTGGGCAAGATACTGGGCCCGCGCGGTTTGATGCCAAACCCGAAACTGGGTACGGTAACGCCTAATGTCGCGGCGGCTGTTGAGGCTGTTAAGGGTGGTCAGGTGGAATATCGGGTTGAGAAGGCCGGTATCATTCACGCCATTGTTGGCAAGGTCAGCTTTGATGAGGCGGCGCTTATTGAAAATGCCCGGACATTGATCGGGGCGGTTTTGAAAGCAAAGCCCTCAGCAACCAAAGGTAGCTATGTAAAGAATATTTCCGTAAGCTCGACCATGGGTCCGGGTCTGCGGATTGCAATTTCCTCTGTCACCAGCTAGGCGGCAGAGGGCGTAAGAATTCCGTTGGGTTTGCCTGACGGGAACAGGGTTTTCAGGATTATTTGAAAACCTGCCTGTCCAAAACTGCAGGTGTTCGGCCTTATGCCGGATTTAAGTTGATGTTACATCGGCCTGCAATAGATGGGGTTGTAAAATCCGGTTTTCCGGAATTTACGGTTTCCGCTTTGATCCTTGTGATCAGACGGCAGGCATTCACGGCATTACCGCATGGTGCGGCGATGCTTTAACTCAACCGGCAGGGGCGGAATATCCGCATTTGCCATATAATATCGGAGACGAGAATGGATCGGGCCCAAAAAAGGGAAATGGTTACCTTCTTGAAAGATGTTTTCACTTCCGCCGCCTCTATCGTTGTGGTTCGCAACGACGGGTTGGATGTGAGTGAAATGACATCTTTGCGCATGCAAATGCGTGAAGCAGGGGCCAGCCTCAAAGTGGCCAAAAACCGGCTCGCTCGTCTTGCTCTCGAAGGGACTGAATTAGAGTCTATTGGCGATTATCTTAAAGGCCCGGCGGTCCTCGGTTATTCCGATGATCCCGTTGCGGCGGCTAGGGTTCTTGTCAAGTTTGCCAAGAAAAACGATAAAATCGAAGTTCTTGGCGGTGTCATGGGCACTACCATGCTTGACCTTAATGCTGTCAAGGCGCTGGCTGAACTGCCATCCCTTGATGAGCTGCGCGGCAAGCTGGTTGGATTGCTTCAGGCACCAGCAGGAAAACTTGCACGTATTACGCAAGCACCTGCCGGACAATTGGCTCGGGTATTTGGTGCCTACGGATCGCAGGGCGATGCCGCTTAGGTTTCTGGTAAGATATTAAATTTTGACTGTAAGGAAATAATACAATGGCTGATCTTGAAAAGATTGCTGACGAACTCTCCGGCTTGACCGTAATGGAAGCCGCAGATCTTTCTAAAATTCTTGAAGAAAAATGGGGCGTTTCTGCTGCGGCTCCTGTGGCGGCTGCGGCGGCTGCGGCTCCGGCAGAAGCTGCTGAAGTTAAAAACGAGTTTGATGTTGTTCTGGTCTCTTTTGGCGAGAAGAAAATCAATGTTATTAAAGAAGTACGGGCCATCACCGGCCTTGGTCTGAAAGAAGCCAAGGAAACAGTTGAAGGCGCGCCTAAAGTGGTTAAAGAAGCCGCTTCCAAGACTGAAGCTGAAGAAATTAAAGCGAAGCTTGAAGCAGCTGGTGCTACGGTTGAACTTAAATAGGTTCACGGAAATATGGATGGTGCGGGCCGGAATTTCAGGTGCGTGCCATCTTTCCCATTTCGGGAAAAAGTAATTATGTTGTTGATAGGTGCAGAGATAGCGTGAAGACAGTTCGTTGTTCTGAAATTGAATTGTTGTAACTATTTGAAGGACCGTTTTCAGATTTTTTTCTGAAGCGGTTTCTGGCGTATTGAGAACAGGCGTCTTTAATTGGACGCTGAATATGAGGTTGTTCTACGGTGAAACGGTCTATATTTCACAGGGGACAGCAGGGTCAGATCAAGGCAAAGTGGCGAGGATAAAGCATGGCGACTTCCTATTCCAGTCGTAAAAAAGTTCGTAAGAATTTCGGTCGAATTAAAGAAGTGGCAGAAATGCCGAACCTGATCAAGGTTCAGAAAAGCTCATATGACCAGTTTTTACAAACAGATGTTCCAATAAGTGAACGCGTGAGCGACGGCTTGCAGGGTGTATTTAAATCTGTATTTCCAATTTCGGACTTTGCCGGGACGGCATCGCTGGAATTTGTCGCCTTTGAGCTGGAACCGCCAAAGTATGACACCGAGGAATGCCAGCAACGGGATATGACCTATGCGGCGCCGCTTCGGGTGACCCTGCGTCTGATCGTGTTCGAGATTGACGAGGAAACAGAGGCCCGGTCCGTTCTGGACATTAAGGAACAGGACGTCTATATGGGCGACCTGCCGCTGATGACTGACCGGGGAACCTTTGTGGTTAACGGCACCGAACGGGTGATCGTGTCCCAGATGCATCGCTCACCGGGCGTATTTTTTGACCACGACAAGGGCAAGACCCATGTGTCCGGCAAATTCCTGTTTGCCGCCCGCATTATTCCTTACCGTGGCTCATGGCTGGATTTTGAATTTGACGCCAAGGACACCGTCTTTGTGCGCATCGACCGCCGGCGGAAACTGCCGGTGACAACCCTGCTTTATGCCCTTGGCATGTTGTCAGAGGAAATTCTGGACACTTTCTATGGCCGGGTGAAATATACCCGCAAAAAAGGCGGCTGGAGTGTGCCGTTTGATCATGAATCATGGCGCGGCGTTAAACCGACATTTGACCTTGTGGATGCGGCCAGCGGCGAAGTTGTCGCTGTGGCCGGTAAGAAAATCACCCCGCGCACGGCCAACAAGCTGACCAAAGACGGTCTGAAAGATCTGCTGGTTCCGGATGAGGAACTGCATACCCGCTTTGCGGCGGTGGATGTGGTCAATGCTAAAACCGGTGAGATCTATATCGAAGCCGGGGAAGAAATTTCCGAGGAACATTTACAGAAGCTGACCGATGCCGGTTATAAATCTATTGAAACCCTTGATATTGACCATGTGAAGGTAGGGCCGCATATCCGCAATACCCTCATGGGGGACAAAGTGGAAAACTGGGAAATGGCCATGTCCGATATTTACCGGGTTATGCGTCCCGGTGAGCCACCGACAAAGGAAACAGCCGAGGCCCTGTTCCATGGCCTGTTCTTTGATCCTGAGCGTTATGACCTGAGCGCCGTGGGCCGGGTGAAGATGAATATGCGTCTTGATCTGGATGCGCCTGATGATTTGCGGGTTCTGCGTAAAGAAGATATTCTGGCGGTTCTGAAAAATCTTGTGAACCTGAAAGACGGCAAGGGCGTTGTCGATGATATTGACCATCTGGGCAATCGCCGGGTGCGGTCCGTAGGCGAGCTTATGGAAAATCAGTATCGCATCGGCCTGCTCCGTATGGAGCGTGCCATTCGCGAACGTATGAGCAGCATTGATATTGATACGGTGATGCCGCACGATCTGGTTAATGCCAAACCGGCAGTGGCGGCGGTCCGTGAATTTTTCGGCTCCTCTCAGCTCAGCCAGTTTATGGATCAGACAAATCCCCTGTCCGAGATCACCCATAAACGTCGCCTTTCGGCCCTCGGCCCTGGCGGCCTGACCCGGGAACGTGCGGGCTTTGAGGTTCGTGACGTTCACACCACCCATTATGGCCGGATCTGTCCTATTGAAACGCCCGAAGGGCCGAATATTGGCCTGATTAATTCCCTATCCATCTTTGCCAAGGTCAATAAATACGGCTTTATCGAAGCCCCTTATCGTAAAGTAGAGAACAGTAAGGTTCTGGACGAAGTGGTTTATCTGTCGGCCATGGAAGAAGAAAAATATACCATTGCCCAGGCCAATACGGAATTGAATGATGATGCGACTTTCGTTGAAGAACTGATCGACTGCCGGGAGGCGGGCGAGCATCATCTGATCAAGCCGGAAAATATTACCCTGATGGATGTGTCCCCGAAACAGGTTGTTTCCGTGGCGGCAGCTCTTATTCCATTCCTGGAAAATGATGACGCTAACCGGGCGCTCATGGGCTCTAACATGCAACGTCAGGCCGTACCGCTTCTGAAGGCGGAATCGCCTTTTGTCGGCACCGGCATGGAACGGGTTGTGGCCCGTGATTCCGGGGCGTCCATTGTCGCCGACCGGGCCGGGATTATTGATCAGGTGGATGCCCGCCGTATCGTGATCCGGGTCAGCGAAGACGTGGAAGACGGTAAATCAGGTGTGGACATCTATACCCTGCGCAAATTCCAGCGTTCCAACCAGAATACCTGCATTAACCAGCGTCCGCTGGTGAAAGTGGGTGATATTGTGGGGCGCGGCGATGTGCTGGCCGATGGGCCGTCCACGGATATGGGCGAATTGGCCCTTGGCCGGAATGTGCTGGTGGCCTTCATGCCGTGGAATGGTTATAACTTTGAAGACAGTATTCTGATTTCCGAACGGATCGTGAAGGATGACGTCTTTACCTCTATCCATATTGAAGAATTACAGGTCATGGCCCGGGATACCAAGCTTGGCCCTGAGGACATTACCCGCGATATTCCCAATGTGGGCGAAGAAGGCCTGAAAAACCTTGATGAAGCCGGTATCGTTTATATCGGCGCCGAGGTTCATCCGGGCGATATTCTGGTGGGTAAGATCACACCAAAGGGCGAAAGCCCCATGACACCGGAAGAAAAACTTCTGCGCGCCATCTTTGGCGAGAAGGCGGCGGACGTGCGCGATACCTCCATGCGCCTGTCACCGGGTGTTGCCGGGACCGTGGTTGAGGTCCGGGTCTTTAATCGTTACGGTATTGACAAGGACGAACGGTCCATCGCCATCGAGCGTGAAGAGATCGAACGGCTCAGCAAGGACCGAGAGGACGAGCAGGCCATTCTGGACCGCAGCATTTATACCCGGCTGAAACCGTTGCTTTTGGGCAATGTGGTCGCCAAGGGGCCAAATGATGTGGCCAAGGGTGATAAAATCACGGATGCGCTTCTGGACGATGTGGCCAAGGGTCTCTGGTGGCAGATTGCCGTTGATGATGAAAAAGTCATGGAAAAAATTGATGTTCTGCATCAGAAATTCCAGGAAGACCGTGACCGGCTTCGGGCCCGTTTTGAGGAAAAGATCGAAAAACTGCAACGCGGTGACGAACTTCTGCCGGGTGTCCTGAAAATGGTCAAGGTTTTTGTCGCGGTGAAGCGCAAGCTGCAACCGGGTGATAAAATGGCCGGACGTCATGGTAACAAGGGGGTTATTTCCCGCATCATGCCGCAAGAAGACATGCCATTCCTTGAAGACGGGACACCGGTTGACATCGTGCTGAATCCGCTTGGGGTGCCATCCCGGATGAATGTGGGGCAGATTCTGGAAACCCATCTTGGCTGGGCTTCGCGCTCGCTGGGGGTGCAGGTTTCCGAGATGCTGGATAATTTCCAGATGGAACGGGCTGAAAAGGCTGAAGCTCTGCGGGATAAATTTAAAAAGGTTTATTCCAGGGATCAGTATGAGGCTGAGGTTGCGCCGCTGAATGATGAAGACCTTGTTGAAATGTCCGGTAACCTGCGTAATGGTATTCCCATGGCGACACCGGTGTTTGACGGGGCCAACGAAGCCAATATCTGCGATATGCTGGAAATGGCTGGTGTGGATAAATCTGGTCAGGTTGATCTCTATGATGGCCGGACCGGGGAGAAATTTGACCGTAAAGTGACCGTGGGTTACATTTACATGTTGAAGCTTCACCATCTGGTTGATGACAAAATTCATGCCCGCTCTATTGGCCCATACTCGCTGGTGACACAGCAACCGCTGGGCGGTAAGGCCCAGTTTGGCGGCCAGAGATTTGGCGAGATGGAAGTCTGGGCATTGCAGGCCTACGGGGCGGCCTATACGTTGCAGGAAATGCTGACCGTCAAGTCCGATGATGTGAATGGCCGAACCAAGGTTTACGAGGCCATCGTTCGCGGAGATGACAGCTTTGAGGCCGGAATACCGGAATCCTTTAACGTGCTGGTCAAGGAAATGAAATCCTTGTGCCTGAATGTTGAACTTTTGAATATCGCCGACTAGACCGGACCTGAACAGGAGACATAGGCTATGCGCCAGGAAGTTATGAATTTCTTCAACCCGGTTTCAAAACCGGCGACATTTGATACCATCAAGATCACGATCGCCAGTGCGGAGCATATCCGCTCATGGTCTTTCGGCGAGATCAAGAAGCCGGAAACCATCAATTACCGGACTTTTAAACCGGAAAAAGACGGTCTGTTCTGTGCCCGTATTTTTGGCCCCATGAAGGACTATGAATGTCTGTGCGGCAAATATAAACGCATGAAATATCGCGGGATTACCTGTGAAAAATGCGGTGTGGAAGTAACGCTCAGCAAGGTGCGCCGGGACCGCATGGGTCATATCGACCTTGCCGCCCCCGTGGCTCATATCTGGTTCCTGAAATCCCTGCCCAGCCGTATTGGTCTGGTGCTGGATATGACACTGAAGGATCTGGAACGGGTTCTGTATTTTGAATATTTCATTGTGACCGAGCCGGGGCTGACCTCCCTGAAGATGAATCAGCTTTTGTCGGAAGAGGAATATACCCGCGCGCAGGAAGAGTTTGGTGATGACAGCTTTACCGCCGGTATCGGTGCCGAAGCGATCAAAATTCTGCTGGAAAATGTTGATCTGGAACAGGAACAGGCTGACCTGCGTAAAGAACTGGCTGAAACCAAGTCAGAACTGAAACCAAAGAAAATCGTCAAACGCCTGAAGGTGATTGAAGGCTTTATTGACTCCGACAATCGTCCCGAATGGATGATCCTTGACATTCTGCCGGTTATTCCGCCGGAGCTGCGCCCTCTGGTGCCGCTGGACGGGGGCCGGTTCGCCACCTCTGACCTGAACGATCTGTATCGCCGGGTGATCAACCGGAATAACCGCCTCAAAAGGCTGATCGAATTGCGCGCGCCGGATATTATTGTCCGTAACGAAAAACGTATGTTGCAGGAAGCCGTTGACGCGCTGTTTGATAATGGCAGGCGTGGCCGGGTTATTACGGGCGGCAACAAACGTCCGCTGAAATCCCTGTCCGATATGCTCAAAGGCAAGCAGGGCCGTTTCCGTCAGAACCTGCTGGGTAAGCGGGTTGACTATTCTGGCCGGTCCGTGATTGTGGTTGGGCCTGATCTGTTGCTGCATCAATGCGGCCTGCCCAAGAAAATGGCACTGGAACTGTTCAAGCCGTTCATCTATGCACGCCTTGACAAGCTGGGTATTGCCACGACCATTAAACAGGCCAAGAAGCTGGTGGAAAAAGAACGCCGTGAGGTCTGGGACGTATTGGACGTGGTCATTCGCGAACATCCGATCCTGCTTAACCGGGCGCCGACCCTCCACAGGCTCGGGATTCAGGCCTTTGAACCGGTATTGATCGAAGGTAAAGCCATTCAGCTTCATCCGCTGGTTTGTGCGGCGTTTAACGCAGACTTTGACGGCGACCAGATGGCGGTTCATGTGCCGCTGAGTCTTGAGGCTCAGCTCGAAGCCCGGGTTCTGATGATGTCGACCAATAACATCCTCAGCCCGTCTAACGGCAAGCCGATTATCGTGCCGTCACAGGATATTATTCTGGGGCTGTATTATATCACACTGGATAAAGTGGGTGAGCCGGGCGAGGGCATGGCTTTCGCTGATATGGAAGAAATTGAGCAGGCTCTGTTCAATAAAACCATCACCCTTCACTCAAAGATTACCGCCCGCTATCATACGGTGGACGAAGACTTCAATCCTATTGTTCTGCGGGTGGAAAGCACAGCGGGCCGGATGCTGCTGGCCCATCATCTGCCGAAACATCCCAACATCAGCTTTGATCTGATCAACCGCAATCTGACCAAGAAAGACATCTCCAATATCATTGATATTGTTTACCGTCATGCGGGTCAGAAGAAAACGGTTTTATTTGCCGATGGCATCATGCGCCTTGGGTTCAAGGAAGCCTGTAATGCGGGGATTTCCTTTGGCAAGGATGATATGATTATTCCCGATGCCAAAGAAGGTATGATTGACGAAACCACCGCCGCTGTGAAGGAATTTGAAGCCCAGTATAATCAGGGCCTGATTACGCAGGGTGAAAAATACAACAAGGTGGTTGACGCCTGGTCACAATGTACCGACAAGGTGGCCGATGCCATGATGGCGGAAATCTCCAAAACCGGCGTTGATGAAAATGGCCGGACGCTGGACATTAATTCCATCTATATGATGGCTGATTCCGGTGCCCGTGGGTCGGCGGCCCAGATGAAACAGCTGGCCGGGATGCGCGGCCTGATGGCGAAACCTTCCGGCGAGATCATTGAAAAGCCGATTATCTCCAACTTTAAAGAAGGCCTCAGCGTTCTTGAATATTTTAACTCCACCCATGGGGCGCGTAAGGGCCTTGCGGATACGGCGTTGAAAACCGCTAACTCCGGCTATCTGACCCGCCGCCTTGTGGATGTGTCACAGGATTGTGTCACGGTCGAGGAAGATTGCGGAACGTTGGAAGGCATTGATATTTCAGAAGTGGCTGACGGCGGCGATGTGACGGTAACCCTGGGGGATCGTATTCTTGGCCGTTGTTCTGCCGTGGATATTGCCGATCCTGTGAGCGGTGATGTGATTGTCAAAGCCGGTGATCATCTGGATGAAAAGACAGTGGAAATTGTCGAGAAGGCCGGTGTGGCCATCGTCAAAGTCCGCTCTGCCCTGACCTGTGAAACCCGTAGAGGGATCTGCTGTAAATGTTATGGCCGTGATCTGGCGCGCGGAATTCCGGTTAATCTGGGTGAATCCGTTGGTGTTGTGGCGGCCCAGTCCATTGGTGAGCCGGGAACGCAGCTTACCATGCGGACCTTCCATATTGGCGGTACGGCGTCGTCTGTGTCTGAGCAGTCAACCCACGAAGCCTCCCATGATGGCAAGGTCAAACTGCTCAACCGTAATGTGGTAGAGGATTCAAAAGGCCGCCTTGTGGTCATGAGCCGCAATATGGAAGTGGTCATCGTTGATGATGAAGGCCGCGAGCGGGTAACCTATAAAGTGCCGTTTGGCTCCCATCTGGTTAAGGATGAGGGCGCGGCGGTTGCGCATGGTGACAAGCTGGTGGAATGGGATCCCTACACCCTGCCGATCATTACGGAGCGCGGCGGTATCGCCCGTTATGTTGATCTGCTGGAAGGGGTGTCTATCAGCGAAACTGTGGATGAGGCCACGGGTATTTCAAGTCGTGTCGTCATTGACTGGCGTTCTCAGCCCAAGGGCGCTGACCTGCGTCCGCGTATCACACTGCGTGATGACAAGGATGAGGTCATCGAACTGGCCAATGGGACCGAAGCGCGTTACTTCATGTCGGTTGGTGCCATTCTGTCGGTTAATGACGGGGATGAGGTTCACGCCGGGGATGTGGTTGCCCGTATCCCGCGCGAAGCGTCCAAAACCAAGGATATTACCGGTGGTCTGCCGCGCGTTGCGGAATTGTTTGAAGCCCGCCGTCCCAAAGATCACGCGGTCATTGCCGAGGTTGATGGTTATGTGGAATTTGGCCGGGATTACAAGAACAAACGCCGCATCAGCATCCGTCCAAAGGAAGAAGATCAGGATCCGGTAGAATATCTGATTGCCAAGGGTAAACATATTTCCGTTCAGGAAGGTGACTTTATCCGGCGCGGTGAATATCTGATCGATGGTAATCCCGCCCCTCATGATATTCTGAAAACCATGGGTATTGAGGCTTTGGCCAATTATCTGGTGGATGAGGTTCAGGATGTGTACCGGCTTCAGGGTGTGGGCATCAATGATAAACATATCGAAGTGATCGTGCGCCAGATGCTGCAAAAAATTGAGATCACCTCATCCGGTGAAAGCACCTTCCTGCTGGGGGAACAGGTTGACCGCGAGGAATTTGACGAAGCCAACCGGAAACTGGAAGAGGCGGGTCATCTGCCGGCCAAGGGCGAACCGATCCTGCTTGGGATCACCAAGGCGTCCCTGCAGACACGTTCGTTCATTTCAGCGGCTTCCTTCCAGGAAACAACCCGCGTTCTGACCGAGGCGGCTGTGGCCGGTAAGAGCGATCATCTGATCGGTCTGAAGGAAAATGTGATTGTGGGCCGCCTGATCCCCGCAGGCACCGGGTCCAAGATGCAGGAATTCCGCAATATTGCCAAACAGCGGGATGATAAAATCATGGCTGAGGGCAAACCGGAAACAGATATATTGTCTTCTGTGAATGACGACTCAGTGAAGCCCGCAGAATCAGCTTGACGGGCGAACAGCCCGCCGGAATGACATGAATTTGAAAGATCATTCGGGCGGTTAAGATATAAAATGAGGCCGGAAGAGCAGTTTATACTGATTTTCCGGCCTTTTTTCATGAAAAATGCGCGGCTTTCGAGCTTCTGACAGGGGATGGTAAATTTTGCTTGACTGTTTATATAACCCTACATAGTATGCGCTCACTCTTTGAGGTCAGGTGGTAGACAAAACAGTCTAAACGCTGTGCCTAAAAGCTCAGAGAACGAAAAATTTAGGAATTTTGCGGATAGCCAGAACAGGTTAGGCCTGTTCTGCTGTTTTTTTTATGAAAAACGGGCCGTTCGCTTTGTTGTACGCATTGTAAAATGAGACGTTAAGGAATTAAGATGCCGACAATTAACCAGTTGGTTCGTAAACCACGCAAAGACAAGCCGGTTCGTAACAAGGTGCCCGCTTTGGAAGCATGTCCGCAAAAACGCGGCGTATGTACACGTGTTTATACGACAACGCCAAAAAAACCTAACTCTGCCCTGCGTAAGGTTGCCCGTGTGCGCCTGACCAACGGGTTTGAGGTTACAAGTTACATTCCGGGCGAAGGCCATAACCTCCAGGAGCATAGCGTTGTGCTGATCCGTGGTGGTCGTGTCAAGGATTTGCCCGGTGTTCGTTATCATGTGCTTCGGGGTGTGTTGGATACGCAGGGTGTATCTGATCGCCGTCAAAGTCGTTCTAAATATGGTACCAAGCGTCCCAAATAAGGATATAAGATATGTCGCGTCGTCACGCTGCTGAGAAACGTAAAGTTCTTCCAGATCCCAAATTCGGTGATCTCATTCTGACTAAATTTATCAATAACCTGATGGTTGATGGTAAGAAATCCACGGCTGAGCGCATTGTTTATGGTGCGCTTGAAATGGTCAAGAGCAAATCAGGTCAGGATCCTGTCGAAGTATTTCACCAGTCTCTGGACAATATCAAGCCTGCGGTTGAGGTTAAGTCCCGCCGGGTTGGCGGCGCAACCTATCAGGTGCCGATCGAAGTGCGCGCCGACCGGGCGCAGGCTCTGGCCATTCGCTGGTTGATTGACATGTCCCGCAAGCGTAACGAAAACACCATGACCGAACGTCTGGCCGGTGAGCTTCTTGATGCGCTGAACAATCGCGGCGCGTCCGTGAAAAAACGCGAAGACACACATAAAATGGCGGATGCGAATAAAGCATTCTCCCATTATCGCTGGTAGCGGCAGGGTATAGGGTTAAGACAGATGGCACGTATTACTCCATTAAAAGACTATCGCAACATCGGCATTATGGCCCATATTGATGCGGGCAAAACAACGACAACCGAACGTATCCTTTATTATACCGGTGTCAGTCATAAAATCGGCGAAGTTCATGACGGGGCCGCGACCATGGACTGGATGGAGCAGGAGCAGGAGCGGGGTATTACCATTACCTCTGCGGCGACCACCTGTTTCTGGAATGACTATCGGATTAACATCATTGATACCCCCGGCCATGTGGATTTCACCATTGAGGTAGAGCGGTCATTGCGCGTACTTGACGGCGCGGTTGCGGTGTTTGATTCCGTTGCCGGTGTTGAGCCACAGTCTGAAACCGTATGGCGTCAGGCCGATAAATACGACGTGCCGCGCATGTGCTTTGTCAACAAGATGGACCGTATGGGCGCCAACTTCTTCCGCTGCGTTGATATGATCAAGGAACGCCTTGGCTCCAATGCGCTGGTTATTCAATATCCCATTGGTTCGGAAGCTGATTATAAAGGTCATGTTGATCTGGTGAAAAATGTCGCCATCATCTGGGAAGATGAAGAAATGGGTGCTAATTACACCGAGGCAGAAATTCCGGCGGACATTGCCGATGATGTGGCGGCTTACCGTACCGAAATGATCGACATGGTGGTCGAGCTTGATGAAGACGCTATGGAAGCCTATCTGGAAGGCGAAGAGCCTTCTGAAGAAACTTTGAAAAAGTTGATTCGCAAGGGCACGATTGCCGGGAATTTTGTTCCCGTGCTGACCGGAACCGCCTTTAAGAATAAAGGCGTGCAAACCCTTCTGGATGCGGTTGTTGACTTCATGCCGTCACCGCTGGATATTAAAGATGTGGAAGGTCTGGCCGTTGACAGTGACGAGCCGATGACCCGTGCGGCGTCCGATGACGAACCTTTCTCTGCGCTGGCTTTTAAAGTGATGACCGATCCCTTTGTGGGCACCCTGACTTTTGCCCGGATTTATTCCGGCGTATTGGAAGCGGGCACAATGGTCATCAACTCTGTCAAGGGCCGGAAAGAAAAAGTGGGCCGGATGCTACAAATGCATTCCAATTCCCGCGAAGATATTAAAGAAGCCCGCGCCGGTGATATTGTGGCCCTCTGTGGTTTGAAACAGACCACAACCGGCGACACGCTTTGTGCAATTAACAAGCAGATCGTTCTGGAACGCATGGAATTCCCCGATCCGGTGATTTCTGTGGCTGTTGAGCCTAAGACCAAAGTTGATCAGGAAAAGATGGGTATTGCCCTTAATCGTCTGGCACAGGAAGACCCGAGCTTCCGCGTCAAGTCTGATGAGGAAAGTGGCCAGACGGTGATTTCCGGCATGGGTGAGCTTCACCTTGATATTCTGGTGGATCGCATGAAACGGGAATTCAATGTTGAGGCCAATGTTGGCCCGCCGCAAGTAGCCTACCGCGAATCTATCGCGCGTGAAGTTCAAATTGATTATACGCATAAGAAACAATCCGGCGGGTCGGGTCAGTTTGCCCGGATTAAAATGGTTGTAACGCCCGGCGCGCGTGGAACCGGCGTTTTGTTCAATGACGAGATCAAGGGCGGTAATATTCCCAAAGAATATATTCCCGGCGTTGAAAAAGGCATTAATGACATTGCCGCCAGCGGCGCGTTAATCGGTTTCCCGATCATTGATTTCAGCGTTCGCCTGATTGACGGGGCTTATCATGATGTTGATAGTTCTGTATTGGCCTTTGAGATTGCTGGCCGTGCTGGCATGCGTGAGGCCGCCAAACAGGCTGGTATCAAAATTTTAGAACCCATGATGGAGGTGGAAGTTGTCACACCGGAAGATTATATGGGCGATGTGATTGGTGACATATCTTCCCGCCGGGGCCAGATTTCAGGATCTGAAACCCGGGGACCAAACACCGTAATTTCCGCAAAAGTGCCGCTGGCCAATATGTTTGGCTATGTGAATCAATTGCGGTCTTTCTCTCAGGGGCGGGCGACTTACTCTATGCAGTTTGATCACTATGCCGAAGTACCCCAGAGCGAAGTGGAAAAAGTAAAAGAACAATTTGCGTAACTGAATTTAATTTGAAACTAACTTTTCTCGTGAGGAAAAAGCGAGACGCTTGAATATAAGTGAGAAGGACTTAAGACTATGGCTAAAGAGAAATTTGAACGTAACAAGCCGCATTGTAACATCGGTACAATCGGCCATGTTGACCACGGCAAGACGACCTTGACGGCTGCGATCACGAAAGTGCTTGCGGAAACCGGCG
>UOED01000072.1_pt1 | contig 15990 bp, 12 predicted proteins | sample 1990161 | NCBI WGS metagenome assembly UOED01 (sample SAMEA4728526, study PRJEB27164) | hydrothermal vent metagenome | biome: marine basaltic hydrothermal vent biome; feature: marine hydrothermal vent; material: mineral | place: Pacific Ocean | collected 2011-06-14/2011-07-23 | depth 1741 m | reverse complement strand
GCCAGTCTTCAGGTTTTATCAACCTTCTTTATTATTGCTGCGGGATTGGTCGTATTAATTATTTTCATAATTTTCATTATCGACGTGACGCAAACGAAGGATGCCGTGCGCCGGAATTATCCGGTTTTGGGGCGGTTCAGATATCTTTTTTCCACCTTGGGGGAGTTTTTCCGGCAGTATTTTTTCGCCATGGACCGGGAGGAAATGCCTTTCAACCGGGCCGAGCGGGAATGGGTTGAGCGGGCGGCCAAGGGCCATGATAATACCATTGCCTTTGGCTCCACAAAGAATTTAACCCCGGCGGGTTCAGTCATATTCGTTAATTGCGCCTTTCCTACATTGGAGGCGGATGCGGCGGCAATGCGGGCTCTGCAAATTGGTCCCTATTGCAAGACCCCCTATGATGCGCCGTCATTCTTTAATATTTCCGGCATGAGTTACGGGGCCTTATCCACACCGGCTGTCCGGGCCTTGTCTCATGCGGCGAAGCGGGCGGGTTGCTGGATGAATACGGGCGAGGGCGGGCTGTCGCCCTATCATCTGGAGGGCGGATGTGACATTGTGATGCAGGTTGGCACCGCCAAATACGGGCTGCGGGATCATCAGGGAAATCTGTCTGATGAGAAATTAAAGCAGGTGGCCGCTCATGCGCAGGTCAGGATGTTTGAATTGAAAATGAGCCAGGGGGCCAAGCCCGGCAAGGGCGGCATCCTGCCCGGCATCAAAGTCACGGCGCAAATTGCCAAAATCCGCGGCATTCCCGAAGGACAGGATTCCATTTCTCCGAATCGTCATCCGGAAATTAATAATGTGGGGGATATGCTGGATATGATGGAACATATCCGGCGGGTTACGGGCAAGCCGGTGGGTTTCAAAGCGGTGATCGGCGGGCCTGAGTGGCTTGCGGAAATGTGCGCGGAAATACACAGGCGGGGCATTGAACGGGCCCCGGACTTCATTACCATCGACAGCGGCGATGGCGGTAGCGGGGCAGCGCCCATGCCACTGATGGATAATGTGGGGCTGGTGATCAAGGAATCTTTGCCCATGGTGTCCGACGTGCTTCATAGATATGGTTTGAGAGATCGCATCCGGCTGATTTCTTCCGGTAAATTGATCACCCCGTCCGAGGTGGCCTGGGCCTTGGCGACGGGGGCAGACTTTGTGACATCCGCGCGGGGCTTTATGTTTTCTCTGGGCTGTATTCAGGCTTTGAAATGCAATAAAAACACCTGCCCGACGGGGATCACAACCCATAACCCCCGCCTGCAAAAAGGCCTTGACCCCGAAGACAAGGCGGTCAAAGCTGCCAGCTATTGTAAAAATATGATCCATGAGGTTCAGACCATATCCCATTCATGCGGCGTGAGCCGTCCCCGTTTGTTGGGGCGCAGGCATGTGCGCATTGTGCAGGGAACCGGCATGTCCGTGCCTATGGATGTGCTGTACCCGCGTCCTGACATTTTGCCGGAGTATCAGGAATTCGCCAAAGAAATGACGCCAGAAGAAGAAAATAGCGGGCATCGTGCCTGAAAATAAGGAAAACCATATGAACAAGATAACAAAAGCATCAGATCTATTTATACGCGCATTGGAAGCAGAGGGCGTTGATTTTATTTTTGCGGTTCCGGGCGAGGAAAATCTGGATATGGTTGAGTCCCTGCGCACCTCAACGATCAGGCTTATCCTGACCCGTCATGAGCAGGGGGCAGGTTTCATGGCCGCCACTTATGGCCGTCTGACGGGCAAGGCCGGGGTCTGTATGGCAACCCTCGGGCCGGGGGCGACCAACCTTGCCACACCTGCGGCCTATGCCCAGTTGGGCGGCATGCCCTTGATTATGATAACGGGCCAGAAACCGATCATGAAATCCAAACAGGGCCAGTTTCAGATTGTGGATATTGTCAGCCTTTTTGATCCGATTTGTAAAATGTCGAAACAGATTGTTCACGGTAATTCTATTCCGTCTTTGGTGCGGGAGGCCTTTCGTATGGCGGAGGAAGAACGGCCGGGGGCGGTCTTGCTTGAACTGCCGGAGGATATTGCCGAGGAAAAGACAGACGAACCGGTACTGCCGCCCCATCCGCGTTATTATGCGGTGGCTGGTGACAGGGTTCTTGATCAGGCGGCAGATTTGATCAAGACCGCAAAATTGCCCTTGATTTTGATTGGGGCCGGGGCCAACCGCAAAGATGCCCGGGACAAGCTCAGTGACTTTATCCATACCACTGGTATACCCTTTTTCAATACCCAGATGGGCAAAGGGGTGGTGGATGAACGGTCTGAACTCTTTCTTGGCACGGCTGCCCTGTCATCGGGAGATTATCTGCATTGTGCCATAGACCGGGCGGATTTGATCATCAATATTGGCCATGATGTAGTTGAAAAGCCGCCGTTCTTCATGGAGGAAGGCGGTAAGAAAGTCATTCATGTTAATTATAAATCGGCGCAGGTTGATCAGGTTTATTTTCCCCAAATTGAAGTTGTCGGTGACCTGGCCCGTTCGATAGAGTGCCTTCAGGAAAAGCTGGGCGGGGCTGTGACCTTTGACAAAAGCTATTTTGAAAAAGTCCGTGGTGAAGTAGAAGGCCATACCACAGAGGGTATTGATGACCCGCGTTTTCCTGTTTTCCCTCAACGGTTTGTCGCCGACACCCGAAAAGTCATGGGCGACAAGGATATTATTGCGCTGGATAACGGCATCTATAAAATCTGGTATGCCCGCAATTACAAGGCCTATCAGCCTAATACGATCTTGCTGGATAATGCGCTGGCGACCATGGGGGCGGGCTTGTCCTCGGCCATGATGGCGGCTATGCTTTATCCGAAACGGCGGGTGATGGCTATTTGCGGTGACGGTGGTTTTATGATGAACAGTCAGGAAATGGAAACGGCGGTGCGGTTGGGCCTCAATCTGGTGGTTATGGTGTTGAATGACAGCTCGTATGGTATGATCAGATGGAAACAGGTGGGCGGGGGTTTCCCGGATTGGGGACTTGAGTTCGGCAATCCGGATTTTGTGAAATATGCCGACAGTTATGGTGCCACCGGGCACCGGATTACGGCCACGGACGATTTGGCCCCGACCCTTGAGCGGGCCTTCGTGGCAGGCGGGGTTCATCTGATTGATCTGCCGGTTGATTATTCGGAAAACCAGAAGACCCTGATTGATGATTTGGCAGAAAAGGTTTGTTTGATATGACACAGGCACAAAAAACACTGGAGGTCTTCAACCCCTTTGATCACAGCCTGATTGGCACCGTGCCGCTCAGGGATTGGGCTGAAATAGATGGTTATCTGGAAGATGCTCATAATTTGTATCGAAATCGTCAAAATTGGCTCCCGGCTTATGAGCGCATTGAAATACTGAAAAAAACCGCCAAAATTATGGAAGGCCGCTTTGAGGAGTTGGCATTCCAGATTGCCAATGAAGGCGGCAAGCCCCTGAAAGACGCCCGGGTGGAGGTCGCGCGGGCCATTGATGGTGTCGGTATCTGTATCAAGGAATTGTCCCATATGGGCGGTCAGGAAATCCCCATGGATCTGACCGCCGCCGGGGCCGGGCATCTGGCCTTTACCATGCGGGAACCCATTGGTCCTGTGGTGGCCATATCGGCCTTTAACCATCCTCTGAATCTGATCGTTCATCAGGTTGCGCCGGCGGTGGCGGTGGGTTGCCCGGTGCTTGTCAAACCGGCGGGCGATACGCCGCTGTCCTGCAAGGCCTTTGTCGATATTCTATATGAGGCCGGATTACCGGAGGAATGGTGTCGCTTTGCCGCCTGTGATATTGCCACGGCGGAACGTATGATCACGGATTCAAGGACAGCCTTTTTCAGCTTCATTGGCTCTGGCAAGGTAGGCTGGATGTTGCGCTCCAAACTGGCACCGGGCACGCGCTGCGCTTTGGAGCATGGCGGCGTGGCCCCGGTGATAGTCGATGACAGTGCCGATCTGACCAGCATGATCCCAAGTTTGCTGAAGGGGGCCTTTTACCATTCCGGGCAGGTCTGTGTTTCTGTCCAGCGCATTTTTGCCCCCCGTCATCAGGCTCAGGACATCGCTCAGGCCCTTGCCGATGGGGCGTCAAAGCTTGTGGTGGGCAATGCTATTTTGGAAGAGACTGATTGCGGGCCGTTGATCCGTCCTGCGGAAGTGGACAGGGTAGCTGAATGGGTAGAGGAGGCCATATCCGGCGGGGCAAAACAACTCACCGGCGGCAAGAAACTGTCGGAGGCGACCTATGCGCCGACGGTTCTGCTTAATCCGGCGGAAAATGCCCGGGTGACGCGCGAAGAAATCTTTGGCCCGGTGGCCTGCGTCTATGGCTATGACAGTATGGATGAGGCTATTGAAAAGGCCAATGGCCTGCCTTTTGCATTTCAGGCATCGGTCTTTACCCAAAATCTGGACCGGGCTATGAAAGCCATACGGGAACTTGATGCCACGGCGGTGATGGTTAATGACCATACGGCCTTTCGGGTGGATTGGATGCCCTTTGCCGGTCGCCGTCAATCGGGATATAATACCGGGGGCATTGGCTATACAATGCATGATATGACCCAGGATAAAATGGCCGTTATAAAATTATAACCCTGTAAATCAGGCCCTGTAAATTATGTAAGGTCGTCCCATAGTTCCTTGACCTTGTCAAAGAAGCCTGATGATTCCGGGCTGACATTGTCGCCGCATTCATTGGCAAAGGCTCTGAGCAGTTCTTTCTGTTTTTTGGTCATATTGACCGGGGTTTCGACGGTTGTCTGAATAACCATATCACCAAATTGTGTGGAATGGAGGATTGGCATACCCTTGCCGCGCAAGCGGTATTGCTTGCCGGTCTGGTTGCCCGCATTGATTTTGACCTTGGCTTTCTTGCCGTTCACGGTTGGTACATTAATATCCCCGCCCAGCGCCGCTGTGGTCAGCGCAATGGGCACTTCACAGAATATGGTCGCCCCGTCCCGTTGAAATATGGGGTGATATTCGATGGAAATAAAAATATAAAGATCGCCGCTGGGGCCGTTCTTCGCGCCGCTTTCGCCTTCGCCCTGAAGCCGTATGCGGGTGCCGTCCTCTACCCCGGCGGGGATTTTGACCGACAGGGATTTGTTTTTCTGTTCTTGGCCGCTGCCATGACAGTCCTGGCAAGGGTCGGAGATAACCTGACCCTGTCCCTGACATCTGGGGCAGGTGCGTTCCACGGTGAAAAAGCCCTGTTGGGTTCTGATCTTGCCGACGCCGCCGCATCCGCCGCAGGTTTCCGGTTTGGAGCCTTCACAGGCGCCGGAGCCATCACAACAATTGCAGGTGATTGTTGTCGGGATGGTAATTTTTTCTTCCTTGCCGGTGAAGGCATCTTCCAGCGTGATCGTCAGGTTATAGCGCAGGTCCGCGCCCCGGCTTGGGCCGCCGCGCCGTTGGCTGCGCCCGCCGCCCATGCCGAACAGGTCTTCGAAAATATCGGAAAAACTATTGTCAAAGCCGCCGCCCATACCGCCGCCGCCCATGCCGCCATTTTCAAAGGCCGCATGGCCATATTGATCATAAGCCGCCCGTTTCTGGCCGTCTTTTAAAATATCATAGGCTTCGCTGATTTCCTTGAATTTGGCCTCGGCGGCGGCATCGCCCGGATTGCGGTCCGGGTGAAATTGCATGGCCTTTTTGCGGTAGGATTTTTTCAAATCCGCCTCGGATGCGCCGCGCTCTACTTCAAGTATTTCGTAATAACAGATTTTTGCCATGATACTTCCGGTATTCTACCCCACATGTCTATGCCGTCCTGCACGGGGCAGGACGGCATCAAGTCATGTGTCTGTGTGATGATAATATAATTTAATCATGAGATAAAATTATTTCTTATCGTCATCAACTTCTTCAAAGTCAGCGTCAACCACATCATCGTCAGCGGCTGCAGTGGATTCTTCAGCTCCCTCTGCACCGGCACCGGCATCTGCGGCCTGATCTTTATAGACCGCCTCGCCAAGTTTCATGGACGCCTGTTGCAGGGTTTCAAGGGCTGCCTTGATGGCGGCGACATCTTCGCCCTCGGCGGCTGTCTTGACCGCCTTGACCGCATCTTCGATGGCGGTTTTATCTGCCGTATCGATCTTGTCACCATGCTCTTTCAACTGGCTTTCCGCTGAATGGGCCGCACCTTCGGCCTGATTGCGGGTTTCCACCAGCTCCCGGCGTTTCTTGTCTTCTTCGGCGTTGGCTTCGGCGTCTTTGACCATTTTTTCAATGTCATCGTCGCTGAGGCCGCCGGAAGCCTGAATGCGGATCTGCTGTTCCTTGCCAGTGCCTTTATCCTTGGCAGATACATTGACGATGCCGTTGGCATCAATGTCAAAGGTAACCTCTACTTGCGGGACACCGCGCGGGGCCGCTGGAATACCCACCAGATCAAACTGGCCGAGCATCTTGTTATCGGCTGCCATTTCGCGCTCACCCTGAAAGACCCGGATGGTCACGGCAGACTGGTTGTCTTCCGCTGTGGAGAAAGTCTGGGACTTTTTGGTGGGGATCGTAGTATTGCGATCAATGAGCCGGGTGAAAACACCGCCCAGCGTTTCAATACCCAGTGACAGCGGGGTCACGTCCAGAAGCAATACATCTTTCACATCACCCTGAAGCACACCGGCCTGAATGGCGGCGCCCATGGCGACCACTTCGTCCGGGTTAACGCCCTTATGAGGCTCCCGGCCAAAGAAATCCTTGACCACTTCAGTGATTTTAGGCATGCGGGTCATACCGCCAACCATGACAACTTCGTCAATTTCACCCGCCGTCAGGCCCGCATCTTTCAAGGCGGCCTTACAGGGGGCAATGGTCCGCTGAACAAAATCCTTCACCAGTTCCTCGAACTTGGCGCGGGTCAGTTTCAGGGTCAAATGCTTTGGCCCGGATGCATCTGCGGTAATGAAGGGCAGATTGATTTCAGTCTGCTGGGCACTGGACAGTTCAATCTTGGCCTTTTCAGCGGCTTCTTTTAGCCGTTGTAGCGCCATATTGTCTGCCTTCAGGTCAATGCCCTGGTCTTTCTTGAATTCATCGGCCAGATATTCCACCAGACGCATGTCAAAGTCTTCACCGCCAAGGAAGGTATCGCCGTTGGTGGATTTTACTTCAAAAACGCCGTCGCCAATTTCAAGAATGGAAACGTCGAATGTTCCGCCGCCCAGGTCAAACACGGCGATGGTCTTGCCGTCTTCCTTGTCCATACCGTAGGCCAGTGCGGCAGCGGTTGGCTCATTGATAATCCGCAGAACCTCAAGACCGGCAATCTTGCCCGCATCTTTTGTGGCCTGACGCTGGGCATCATTAAAGTAGGCCGGGACCGTGATGACGGCCTGATCCACACTTTCGCCCAGATATTCTTCGGCGGTTTCTTTCATTTTCTGTAAAATAAAGGCGGACACCTGACTGGGGCTGTATTCTTCGCCCTGTGCCTCAACCCATGCATCGCCATTGTCGGCTTTGACGATCTTGTAAGGCACCATTTCAATGTCTTTTTGCGTTGCCTTGTCATCAAAGGTCCGGCCAATGAGCCGCTTGATGGCAAACAATGTGTTTTCCGCATTGGTCACCGCCTGACGTTTCGCCGGCTGTCCAACCAGCTTTTCACCGTCTGAAGTGAAGGCGACCATTGACGGCGTTGTTCTGCCGCCTTCTGCGTTTTCGATTACTTTTGGCTTTGCGCCGTCCATGATTGAGATACACGAATTCGTCGTACCCAAGTCAATTCCGATAACTTTACCCATACTATCCTCTTGTCCTTTTCCAGGAGCCCGTTCCCAGCCAGTATGGCCTGGGTTCGCGGCCCGTCATTTTAGTTACAGTTCATGGAACTTATATAAGGCCATTTTTTAGCACTGCAAGGGTTAAAGACAAGTTTTCTGATTTTTTGCCTTTCAAGACAGGCCAAAAAATTTTACCCTGCGTCAAACATGGAAACGGAAGGAAATACTGTGAGATTATTAATGCTTGTCATTGCTTTGTTAAGTTCAGGGCATATTGCTTTTGCCAATGATAGCGGGCTATCGGTCACGGATGTCTGGGCGCGGCCAGTGATATTGTTAAACCGGCCCGCCGCCGCTTATTTCACCGTAACAAACAAGTCGGATAAATCAGATGTTCTGGCCAGGGTATCCTCTACCCTCGCCGAGCGGGTGGAGATTCATTTAAGCACAAATGAAGGCGGGATCATGAAAATGGCGCAGGCCGACCATATCAATATCCCGGCAAATGGCACGGTGAGCGTAAAGCCTGGCGGTTATCACCTGATGCTTTTTGGGCTAAAAAAGAAATTGGCCGTTGGTGACCTGTTGCCGTTAAGATTGAGGTTTCTTCATGCCGGAGAGGTGAATGTCATCGCCAAGGTTATGAAAATGGATAAACATTAGAAAATAATAATATCCGTAAAATTTAATGATTAGTTAAGAGTTTCATAAGCCCTTCTCCCTTAGGGTGGCGCTACACAAAAAAAGGAAATGGCATATGAGAATATTTACCATCGTTATAATAGCATTGACCCTGACATCATGCGGCGTGCCTATTATTCCGGGCATATAGGCTCAGGGCCTCTAACCGGTTCAGAAATCAATACCCCGGGCGGCCTTTATGCCCGCATCAAACGGATGCTTCACTTTCGTCATTGTGGTCACAAGGTCCGCCGCGCTCAGGAGGCCCTCCGGTGCGTTGCGGCCTGTGACGATGACGGTTGTGCGGTTGTGGCGGTTTAGCAAGGCCTCTGTTACTTTGCCAGCATCCAGATAGTGATCCCGCAGGACAATATTCAGCTCGTCCAGCACCACAAGGTCATAGTCGCCGCTGTTCATGAGACCGCAGCTCATGGCCCATGCTTTTTCGGCGGCGTCTATATCCCGCTGTTTGTCCTGTGTTTCCCATGTGAAACCCTGTCCCATAACTTCAAAGCGCACAAGGCCGGGGAAAAGTTTGAAAAACTCTTTCTCGCCGGTTTTCCATGTGCCTTTGACATATTGGACGATGGCCACATCATGGCCCCAGCCAAGCGCCCTCAGAACGGTGCCGTAAGCGGCGGTGGATTTCCCCTTGCCTTCGCCTGTATGAACCATAAGCAGGCCACGATCCGCTTTTTTGTTCTGTTTTACCCGTGCCAGATGGGCGGCTTTGACAGCCTGCATTTTCTCGCGGTGTATTTCGGTATCATTGGTCATGTGAGGGCCTCCTTCAGGCGTTGGAAATCAGGGGTGTTTTGGGGCAGACCAAAGCGCAGCAACCGGGAGCTGCCCGGAAAATAGCGCACGAATATACCCCGCGAGAGCAGCCTGTCATAGAGGGCAGGCGCGGCCTCATATTCGGTCAGGCAAAATAAATCTGTTCCGCCCACCGGGTTTAATCCGGCGTTGGTCAGCATATGACGCAGTCGGGACATGTCTGTCTTAATACGCTGTTGGGTTTGTTCTATCCAAATTTTATCCTGCAAGGCACAAGTGGCAATGACAAGGGCCAGCCCATTCACGGACCAGGGACCGAGTTGCTTGCTTACCATTTGACGCAGGCCGCCCGTGACCCTGACCATCCCCAGCCGCAGCCCCGCCAGACCAAAGAATTTACCAAAGGACCGCAGGATTAAAATATTATCCGGCAATTCAAGGGCGCACAGGGATTGATTTGTGAGCAATTCACCAAAGGCCTCATCTATGAGCAGATGACCGCCGCTATCCGCAAGCCGTTCGGCCAGTTTCAGCAATTGTTCCGGCAACCAGATATGGCCATCCGGATTATTGGGATTGGTCAGTATGACAAGGGTTGGCTTGTTCGGGTTTAATGTGCCAAGTTCATCGCGGTTTATGGTTTTAATTTCTTTTCCTGCCCCGCGCCAGACCCGGTCATATTCGCCGTAACAGGGGACAGTGATGATGGCTTGATGGGCGGGGAACAGGATGGGCAACAGGTTGATCATAGCCTGCGATCCGGGGAGCAACAACCAGTCTGCCGGATGCTGCACCGACAGGCTGTCTGTCCATGCGGTCAGGCAGTCTTCTCCGGCCATCCCCTGAGGTAATTTGGCGGCGGCCTGCCACAGGTCATTGGGCGGCAGGCGGTCCTGCCACGGATAGGGAACGGGGTTTATGCCCGTGGACAGGTCGATCCACGGTTTCGGGGCGTCAGGACAGGCGGCAAAAACCACCCCAAGGTCGCCGCCATGATAGGATATCACCGCCATATGAAATACCCCAAAGCAAGCCCGGTACAGCCGGTCAGCCAAGCGGCCCGGGTGATGGTCATGGCCGGTGCCAGAGCCGGGACCCCGCCCGCCTCTCCATTGCCCAGCCATGCGCTGTCTTTTTGTTTGCCATCCGCATAGTGGCGCGGGCCGCCAAGCCGGACGCCAAGCAATCCGGCCATGGTGGCTTCGGGCCAGCCCGCATTGGGGGAGGCATGAGCGGCATTGTCCCTCACGGCGATGGATAAGGCGCGGCGCGGCGGACCTTTGCCGGATGATAAACCGCCAAGGGCCAGCAGCAATGCCGTTAGGCGGGCCGGGATGAAATTCAGCAGGTCGTCACAGCGGGCCGCCGCCCAGCCGAAATCCTCAAACCGTTCCGTCCGGTGGCCGATCATACTGTCGGCGGTATTGGTCATTTTATAGGCCACGATCCCCGGCAAGCCGCCAATAAGGAAAAAGACAGCCGGCGCGACCACCCCGTCCGAAAAATTTTCGGCCAGACTTTCAATGCCCGCGCGGCTAAGCCCGTCCATATCCATCTGTGTGGTATCCCGGCCAACGATGCGGGCTGTTTTCGCGCGGGCCTTGGCAAGGTCGCCGGATAATATGGCGTCACGCACGTCCGTTACATGATCCATCAGGCTGCCATAGGCCAGAAAAATACTGGCAAGAGTGATTAGAGTCACATCTCCCCAAGGCGCGGGCAGGAAAGCATATATCATATAGTGTAACCCGGCGGCGGCCCCGGTCCAGAATATGAGACAAATACCAAACCACAGGGTGCCATAAATCTTTCTGGTCCGGGAGCTATAGACAGGCCTGTTCAATAGTCCTTCCCCCCGGAGGAGCAGGGCAGCCATCCATGTGACCGGATGCCCGATATGTCGCCACAGCCAGTGAAACTCACCAAACAGCGCATCAAGGATCAGGGCGGCAAGAAGCAGAAACGTCATGCTGCCCCCGGCAAGGGCGGTTCATCGGGCAGGGGATGGGTAGCCAGAAAATTATTCTCACCCTGTGACCAGCGGCTGGCGGCCACGGAAAAAACATGGGCCATATTCTGCGGTGTCAGAATGTCATCGGGTGCGCCCTGATCAATCAGACGGCCTTCATGGAGCAGGATAAGCCGGTCGCAATAGCGTGCCGCAAGACTCAGGTCATGGAGGACCACCATCACCGCGCCGCCCGCCTCGGCCTGTTGCCTCAGGATACGCATCACCTGTAACTGATGGTAGGGGTCAAGGGAGGCGACCGGCTCATCGGCCAGAATATAGGGCGCGCCCGTGGCAATGGTCCGGGCCAGCAACACCCGCGCCCGCTCCCCGCCGGACAGGGTGGTCACCAGCCGCCCTTTCAGGTGGGCGCTGCCGGTAATATGCAGGGCATTCTCCACGGCAGTTTCATCCTCTGGCCGGGGCCTCTGCCACGGGGTCAGATGGGGGATGCGGCCCAGCGCCACGATACGCTCCACGCTTAACGGCCAATGGACGGGCGCACCTTGCGCCGCATAAGCGACCATTCTGGCCCGTTCTTTGGATGTCATGGCCATCAGGTTATGACCGTTCAGTTCTATGGAGCCTGATGCGGGGGCCACCAGCCCCAATATGGATTTGAGCAGGCTGCTTTTCCCGGCACCGTTAGGCCCGATCAGGCCGACAACCTCGCCCGGCATGAGGGTGCCGGATACGCCATGGAGGATCTGCGCGCCTTCCAGTGTCAGGCTGATATTCTCGATAATAAGGCCGGTCATCTCATATCCTTTCGGGTGTGGAAGACGATATAGAGGAAGCAGGGCGCGCCGATCAAGGCGGTGACCACCCCAAGCTGAAGCGGCGAACTTGCCAGCGGCGTGCGGGTAATCACATCGGCAAGGGTCAGCAACAAGGCCCCGATTACGGCGCTGGGCAACAGGATCGCGCCCGGTTCCCGGCTGATCAGGGCGCGGGCAATATGGGGGACCACCAGCCCGACGAAACCGATACTGCCGCAAACAGATACAGCGGCCCCGACACTGATGGCAGTGCCAATGACAATGCGCAGTTTGAGCCACATCAGGTTAATGCCCATGGTCCGGGCCGTATCCTCGCCAACGCTAATGGCGTTCAGCCCCTGTCCTACCCCGATCATCATGGCCCAGCCAATCAGAATGAAGGGCAGGGCCAGCAGCAGGTCGGTCATGGTGCGGTTTTCCAGCGACCCCAGCATCCACATGATCATATCGCGCAAGCTCATGGGATTATCGGCCAGATTCATCACCAGTGAAATAAGGGCGGTGGCCAGAGAGCTGATCCCGATGCCCACAAGAATCAACATCAGAACACTGCTGTCGCGGGATGAAACCAGAAGCAGCAATAATGTGGCCAGCAAGGCTCCGGTCATGGCAAAGGCGGGTACGGCCAGTGACCAGACTCCGGCCAGCCCCAGATGAATGGCGATAACCGCGCCGAGGGCAGAACTGGACGAAACCCCGATTACGCCCGGATCGGCCAGCGGATTACGTAAAACCCCCTGCAGGGCCGCACCGGTCAGGCCGAGGGTGCCGCCCACCAGCATGCCCAGCAAAACCCGGGGCAGGCGCAATTCAAACAGAATGATGGCGCGGGGATCATTGGCCGGGGCCGACAGGGCGGCCCATAAATCCGCAGGCCCCAAAGCCACCCGTCCGAAACTGAGCGAGAATATCCCGGTAAGCAGGAGGGCCAGCAGACAAAGCAGTTGCATGAGGGTGTTTCTAGTCATCTTTCGGGGCCTCCTCATGGATGCGCTCGGCGGCATCGACCAGAAACAATCCGTTGCACGACAGATAGCGTCCGGGCAAATATATGGTCGGGATGTCTTCCATCATTTTATAGAGGCGGCCATGGCGGCTGATGCTCCATTCTGACTGGCTGTCAAGATTGGTATCAAAGAAGCTGGCGATAAAGACATCCGGCGGGTCCATGATCAGGTCTTCCAGCGGCAGGGCCTGCCAGCCGACGATATGCCGGGCGGCGGCATAGGAGGACAGACCGGCCAGTCGAATGATTTCATCGACGAAGGTCCCGGTGCCGGCGGTAAAACCGCTGGGGGTGATGTAGGCCGCTTTAAGGGGGCTTTTAGGGATACTGTACAAAGCTTCAAGACGGGTTCGGTAATCCTCGATAAGGGCTTTGGCCCGCGTTGCCTGATCAAAGCTCTCTCCGGCGCGGCGCACATTGCCGATGACAATTTTCGGATCGCTGCCGAATCTGGGTATGATCAGCTTTGTTCCAACCCGGTTGATTATTTTCTCCAGACGCGCTGTAACTCGCCAGCTTTGCACGGCCAGATCAGGCTTCAGGTTCACGATCTCTGCCATACTGCTGTGGAATTTGGGCAGGCCCTGGGCCCGGTCCCGATAAAAGGAATGGCCTTGATCCGCATCCATGGACAGGGCCATGATCTGATCCCGGTCGGCTAGGGCCAGCACATATTGATCGGCGCAATAATCAAGCGAGACTATTTTCGGCTTGGCCATCTCTTTACCTATCTCTGCGGCGCGCACCATGACGGGCAGAAGAATCAAGGCCGCGACTGACCAAAAAATCTTTTTGATGTGATCTTCTTTCGCCATAAAGAACCCAATGGTAACCCGGTTACGGGCGGTTAAAAAAGACACGGAGGATAATCGGAAAAATATTTCGATAACCAGCGCACGAGGTTATCGCCGGCACGGAAAGACCGCTCTGTACGGTTGTTCCGACCGTCAGATAGGCGATAAGATGGCAGGTCTCCTGGCTTGTGGATTTTGTCTTTGCCTGCTCTGCCTTCCCGGTTTCCCAGTGGTCTGTGAGCATGGCCTCCACATACAGTTACGGACATAGCCATGGCCTTGATCCAAACGGGCGGATCGCACCATGTTCCCTTTTCACCCTGACGTTAACATCAGGGAACCATCAGGTAAGATTCTCTATAGCATAAGTGATGAAAGATCAATAGAGAGCATCACCCCGCCTTGGCCATAATATCCTTGAGGGCGATGCCATCTTCATCGGCAAGGGCGGCGGTGCGCATCTCAATCACACCCGGGGCGGTGAGCTTTCCCTGATCTATGCGGGCCATAATCATGTTGAAATTCCCCATGCCGCGCGCATGGGTTTCGCCGTATCCCTTGATCAGCCGTTGACAGCGGATAACCTCCACAGCCAGATCATAATCCGTGGCCATGGTGCGTTTGACCCGGTCCAGCCATGCGGCGATTTCCTTATGCTCCATGGCATAACGCAGGCTTTTACGCCTTATGGATTTCAGGGACGCCAGAAAATACAGCATCAGGAAGGATGAAATCTTGGTGGTGTCCGACAGCCGGGGGCCGGTGAATTTTTCAAAGAAACGGGTCAGGAAGGCAGATTTCTGTACGCGTCTGGCTAGTCCTACGGGCATGGTGCCGACGATTTCTGCCAGACGCGGATGCATATATTCGGTCATATGAACGATCTGGTCTGCTTTGGCGCGAACTTCGGCGCGATATTTCGCCACCCGCATCGACCGGGTTTTAATATCCGCCACCTTGATCACATCGTCAAAAGCCATCCACAGGGCCAGATAGCGGGCCAGTTCGCGGGTCAGATCACAGGGTTCCCTGTCCTGCGCCGCGAAACTTTCAAGGGTTGTGATATATTCCGCCGCATAGTCAATATCCTGAAAATCCAGCAGTTTTCTGGCCCCCGCATAGGCAAATTGCCGCGCGATCTCGGGCAGGGCGTTGATCCGTTCGATCAGGGCTTTGCCTGTATTCGTGTTTGCCGCGCCGGTGATCAGGCTTTCCGGGGCGGGGGCAGTTTCTTTTACTTCCGGCATTTGGGCCGCCGTGTAACCCGCATCAAAGCCGAGCAGATTGGCCTCGACCATTTTGCCTTCGGCCCGGATGGCATCCTCGAATTTTTTCCGCTCGAAAGGCAGGCGACCCGATCCGGCGATGGCACCGAACAGGATGGAGCTGATCACGCAGCTTTTCTCTGCGGCAAGGCGTTCCATATCAAAGGCGATAAAGTCTTTGGCAGATTTGCGTGCCGCCTCCATAATCATGTCACTGTTGCCGGTGCCATCGCCCAGGGCCATTTTCTCGGAGATGGAATAGACCCGGTGGGTGGAGGTGATCAGGGTGGTCTTGTCGGGGGTGATATAGTGCTTTTGCACGGCGCGGCCCGCTTCCATCAATTCGGCGGCAACCACAAGGTCCACATCCCCGGTCATGGGCATCAGCGCCATCACTGGCGGCTTGTCATCGGTGGTTTTGGGGAACATTTCCAGATAGTAAATGGTCGCGCCGGTGCGCTGGGCCACGCCGGGGATAGAGGTGGACTGGGCGAAATAACCACAGTTTTCCGCCAGACTAACCAGCCAGTTGGTCAATACCCCGCCGCCCTGACCGCCAAGGGCCGAAATGGCTATGGTGATGGGTCGTTCCATGGTTGTCATAGGGTCACCCTCGCTCTTTTCCGGTCGGCGCGCCGTTGCAGAAAGCCAATGACCATCTGACGCAAGCCATGTTTGAAGCGGTCCCACCCTGTGGGATTGAAGATCAGCTCCGCCTTGGAGAAGGACGGGCAGAGAACAGCGGCATGGACATTCTCGCCGCAAACGCCGCACCCGACACAGCTGTTATCAACGTAAGCCACCGGGTCTTCGCGCAATATATCCTCGGGCGGTTTTACGGTTAGGGACGGACAACCGGACAGGCGGATACAGGCGTGATCGCCGGTACAGGTTTCACTTTCCACATAAAAGCGGGTCTTCACTTCACGCTGGCCGGATTT
>UOED01000006.1_pt1 | contig 16463 bp, 16 predicted proteins | sample 1990161 | NCBI WGS metagenome assembly UOED01 (sample SAMEA4728526, study PRJEB27164) | hydrothermal vent metagenome | biome: marine basaltic hydrothermal vent biome; feature: marine hydrothermal vent; material: mineral | place: Pacific Ocean | collected 2011-06-14/2011-07-23 | depth 1741 m | reverse complement strand
CACCTTGTCACGGCTGTTGCTGGACAAGGACGCGGATATTTCCCTGTCTATTTCCATGACCACCCGAAAGCCACGGCCCGGCGAAGTGGACGGGGTGGATTATAATTTTGTCTCCATCGATGAATTTGAAAAGTTGGTTGAACAGGACGGTTTTCTGGAACATGCTAGGGTCTTTGACAATTATTACGGCACCCCGGCGGCCCCGGTTGAGCGCGCTATGGACGCCGGGCGGGATGTATTGTTTGATATTGACTGGCAGGGAACCCAGCAACTGTCCCAAAAAGTGGCCAAAGACCTTGTCCGGGTGTTCATCCTGCCGCCCAGCAAGCCGGAGCTTGAACGCCGCCTGAAACAGCGGGCGCAGGACAGCGCGGAGGTGGTCGCCAAACGTATGTCAAAGGCCAGCGAGGAAATCAGCCATTGGGATGGCTATGACTATATCATCGTCAATGATGACCTTGGCAAAGCCGAGCAACAGCTATTTGCCATCCTGCAAGCTGAACGGCTTAACCGGGAACGGCAAACGGGCCTTGTATCTTTCGTTCAGGAAATTATCGGGGTAGAATAGGCCTTTGCCAAGCGGCAAAAATCCTTAACCGTGAGTTCCTCGGCGCGGCAGGTTTCCGTGATTTCGGCGGCTTTCAGAAAAGGTAGCGGGTCTTGGCCCAAAGTTTTCAAACTGGTGCGGAGCATCTTGCGCCGTTGATTAAAGGCGGCATAAACGACTTTTTCCAATATATCCTGTTTCGGTGTCTCTGGCTGTTCTTCTTTGGGGGTAATGGCCACAATGCAGGAGGTTACTTTGGGCGGCGGGATAAAGGCGCGGGCCGGAACGTCAAACATAATCTTAGCCTCAGCCCGATATTGGCCCAATACTGACAGGCGTCCGTAGGCCTTTGTGCGCGGCGCGGCAATGATGCGCTGGCCGACTTCTTTTTGAAACATCAGGGTAAGCGAGCTATACCATGGTTTCCAGCCCTTTAGGGTCAGCCATTTCACCAGCAAGGCCGTGCCCACATTATAGGGCAGGTTGGCAATGATTTTGACCGAATGGCCTCCGGTATCACCGATTAACCTCTGTTCATCCATGTCCAGCGCGTCGCCCTGAAAGACATCAAGTCTTCCGGGATAGGCCGCCTGGATTTCTTTTTGGGCCTCAAGGCATCTGGGGTCCATTTCAACGGCAACCACCCGGTGGGCGCCGTTCATGAGCAGCGCGCGGGTCAGGGCGCCGGGGCCGGGGCCGACCTCATAAATGATCGAATCTTTCAGGTCACAGCCCCCAAGGCCATTGGCGCTGCGGGCGATCTTTCCGGTCAGGTTAAGGTCGGTGAGGAAATTCTGGCCCAACGATTTTTTGGCGTTCAGGCCAAAACCACTGATCACCTCCCGGAGCGGGGGCAGGCCATCCTCATACATGGGATTTTGTCCGGTTCAGGTGAATTTTTTCCGCCTGTTTCAGGGCATTGATCATGCTGTTGGGGCTGGCAAGATTTTTCCCGGCAATATCCAATGCGGTCCCGTGGTCGGGTGAGGTGCGCACGATGGGCAGGCCAAGGGTTACATTAACCCCGCCGTCAAAATCAAGGGTCTTGAGCGGCAAAAGGGCCTGATCGTGATACATGCAGAGCGCGGCATCATAGCTGGTGCGGGCGGCGGCATGAAACATGGTGTCAGCGGGCAGGGGGCCGCGAATATCCATGCCCTGCCTGCGCAGACGGTCAAGGGCAGGGGTGATGACAAGCTGTTCTTCCTGCCCCATGCTACCATCTTCGCCCGCGTGGGGGTTCAGACCGGCCACAGCAATGCGCGGATTTTTAAGCCCAAAATCTTGTTTTAAGGCGGTATGGAGCGTACGGCATGTTTGTTCGATAAGGTCCGCCGTTATTGCACCGGGAACCTCCGAAATAGCCCTGTGAATGGTCAGAGGGACAACGCGTAATTCATCGGACAGGAGCATCATGACCGGGGGAGTGTTTGAATTGCAAAGCTCCGCCAGATACTCCGTATGGCCGGGACAAGTAAAGCCCGCTTCATATAATACAGATTTCTGAATGGGGGCTGTAACCAGCCCGGCGGCTTGGCCCTCTAAAATAAGTTTAACAGCCGTTTCTATAGATTTCAGGACCATGGATGCGGTTTGGGGTGACGCCCTCCCGAAATTAAAATCCGCCTCATGCTCAAGACATAATACGGGCAGGGCTTTCGGGAAAACATCTTTTGTCTCAGCCGTTTCGCAAATTGATTGGAGGGGGATATCCAACCCCAAAGCGCGCATTGTCTTGGCAAGGGTTTCCAGACGGCCAATAACAAAAAAAGGCGGCAGATCATGACGTGATTTTCCTGCCCATGACTTCAGTATAATTTCGGGACCAATGCCTGCAGGTTCGCCGATAGACAGGGCGAAAGGTAGAGATTTATTTATAGTCGATGATGGCATCACGCCTTAAGTCCCTGAGGTGACGGCGGGCGATCAGACCAACCCGCTGCTGTGACAGGCTACCTTCTATACTATCATAGTCCGGCATACGAATTTCGGGCTCTTTGCGGCCACAGACCACAAATACACGGTAACCATTTGGCTCCTTTACCGGGGCACTGGCATGACCAACTTTCAGGTCCAATATGATTTTATGCAGGTTTTTGGGCAGATCCGAGATGGCCAGATTTCCAAGGCTTCCTGTTTCCTTGGCACCGAGTTCCTTGCCCTGTTCTTTCAAATTATCACAAGTCTCGATTTTTGCGGCAGCGGCGGCAACGGTTTTTTTCAAAGCGGCCAGTTCTTCGTCCTTGGCCTTGTCGGATACTTCAAAAAATAGATGTTGCAGGTCCACATGAGCATCGGTTTCCGAGGCCGTTAAAACCTGTCTTCTTCCGGCCATTTGGAGGATATAAAAACCGTCCTCTGTTTCAACGGGGTCTGAAATGTCACCCTGCTCCATTTCTTCCAGTGTATCTGCTATTTCCGGGCTGAGCTGGGATTTCATGAGCCAGCCGAGATCGCCGCCAACCGCGGACGTGGTTGATTGGGAAAATTGACGGGCCATAACCTGAAAGGACGCTTTTTTTCTGAGCTGTTCAACTATTCTTTTGGCGGCAATTCTGGTTTCATCTCTTTTTTCATTGTCAGACACCAAAAGGAAAATTTCCAGCGGGTGGAACTCTTCCTGTCCCTTGTTATGATTCATACGGTCCAGAATACCATAGATTTCCTCATCACTGATGCTGACCTGAGGCATAAGAAGGCCGCCGACAACCTGCTCCCAGGCCAGAGAGGCCTCAACCTGATGCAACATGGATTCTTTGCGGATACCGGCCTTGTTCAGCTGTTCCTCCAGTTGCTTTGGCGTTAATCTCATTTGCTGGGCATAGGTGGCAAAGGATTGTTCCAGTTCTCCCTTGCTGATAACGGTTTTATATTTTTCCGCTTCCTGGGTTTTCAACTTGTCATCAACAAGGCTTTGCAGGGCTTGCTGGTTTAAATATTGCTGTTCCTGTTGGGATAGCTGTCTGTTGCCCGATGAAATAATGAACAGCAACACCCGTTGTTTTAGATCATAAAGTGAAATCGGGCTGTCATTTACGACAGCAACAATCTGTTGTACATCGCGCAATTCCTGCGTATCAGCGGCCTGCTGTGCCGGGCTGATCTGGGGCAATAGCAGGAAGCTTGCGAGGACTGCTATTGCGCCTGACTTGAATCTTGTTACAACAAATTTAATCTTCATTTTAAATATACTCGGTTTTTTTATATTGTTTTGGCCTTGTCCCCGAAAATTAATACACATCTATACTGGTAAACGACTGAAAAATCAAAAGGCAAAATCAGCCCAGATGTTTTAATACCAATCTCAAGTGAAATATGGTGGACGGGGTAATATCACGGTCAGTGGTAAGCCGCTTTTCAAAACTCAAACCAAACTCCAGACATTGATTCTTGAATTTGATGCCAGCTTCATATGAAATTGTGTCTTTTTTAAGTAAATCATGGACCCAGTTTCCATGAACAGTCCAACTATCAGTGAAGAGATAACGCAGGCCAAGCCCCAGTTCCTTGTTGTTTTTCAATTCCGTATTGCTCAGGTCAAGGCCCGCCCGGTCAAGGTCAAGATAACGAACCGACGCACGGATTTTTTTAGTTCCGCCGGAAAAAATCATCTCATTGCGCCGTAACCTGAGGCTGTTTCTGTCCAACCTGAAACGGTGAACATAATCAATATAATCACCAAGGATCAGATCGAGCCGTCCGACAAAGTCCGATGACTTGCCCTCAAAGCCACTGCCTATGGGAAAGGTTTCCGATGATTGCAGACGGAAGCTCTGGCCAATGGTGGCAATGGCGCTGACCTTTCCGGCATAGAGGGAATAGCGGATGCCGTAATTTATCCGGGTGCCGCCCTCCCACCGGTCATAACCGTTATAGCGATTGTGACTGAACAGGTTATTTTCATCAAATTCAAAATTTCGGCTGTCTTCATTGACGATATCGCTGGTATTTTGATTGTTCGGGGCAAAAATGATTGATACCAGCGGTTCAATGATCTGTTGGGTGCTTTCACCGTTATTGATGAAGGGCAGTTTCCAGTCAACGGCAAATTTTGGCAGGATACGGCTGTAGGTACCATCCTTGCCGCCGTAAATGGGCTGGTCCTGTTTGTCTGCGGATGTGATGCGAAAAATATCACCGCGCAAGCTGGCGGTGAAGGTATAGAAATCACCAAGACTGGTTTTCAGAGGCAATTTCCATGCCGCGTCAAGGCTCACGCGCTGTGAATTCAGCCCGTCGGTGCGCACAATGGCAACCCCGCTGGCATCTATGGTAAACTGATTACCCCATTTGCCGGGGGCAGAGGCAAGATTAAGATCAAAGGCGGGCAGGGCCTGTCCGGTGGTGGCACTGTTGTCTTCCTTATCAAGCCCCTGAAAGCCATATACACCAGCGGTGAAATAATTGCGTCCGGTGAAATTTTCTATTTTGGCATGGCTTTTCAGAACATCGGACCGGTCCTGATAATAACGGCGCAGGTAGGTGTCATCACTGACCCAGCGCAGGGCATAGTCCCATTGCCATTTGTCGCCAATAAAATCCAGTTTGTCCAGATCAAATTTGCCGCCGGAAAATATATGTCCCCGCACTTCCCGCTTGCCGGTGCCAAACTGTCCAATATCCCGGTCAAGGGCATTGGTGGCGGACCCGTTGATAAAAAACTGGCCATTACCTGTGTTTTGGCGGTAGGTCCCGGCCAGAACAATGCCTTCTTTGGTGGTAAATATAGGTTCCAGCGTGATGTCTTTATCCGGGGCCAGCGTGAAATAATAGGGTACAGTTACATTGAGGCCTAACTCTGACGATGTGCCAAATTCCGGTGTTAATAATCCTGAGGCTGAATGTACGGTCGGGTCCGGATGAGAAAAATACGGGGTGTATAGAATAGGAATGCCGCCAATTTCCAGAACCACATTTTTATAACGGATTACTTTGTCATTCTCATCATGGGTGATGGTATCGGCCCTGATCTGCCACAGGGGTTCGCGCTGGCCGTCCCTGTTGCATGTTTTGCAGGGGGAATAGGCCGCCTGTTTAAAAACAGTTTTACCGCCAATGCGGGTGCCTTTACGGGCCACAAGGTGACCATCATCAGAAAATAAAACCCGGACATTCCTGATGAAGCCTTCCTTGAGGCCATCTTTAAGCACCGTTTCCGTCATAAACATGATATTTCCGTTGTTGTCACGGATAGTAATATTGCCGGTGGCGTGGACTTCCTGCGTTTTGCGGTTAAAGACAACCTTGTCCGCTTTTAGAACCTTGCCTTCCTGAAACAGGGTAACGTCTCCGGTGGCAGTTATCAGGTTGTTGCCCCCGTCATATTCAATTTTTCCGGCAGAGAAATTAATCTTCGCTTGTGGGTCAGCGGCAACGCCTTTGTCATCAGCATGACTGGCGCGCGCGGATGCTGACAAGAAAGTCCCTGATAACAGGCCTATAAGAATTATTCTGAATACCATATAATGTTATTTACATATTTTTCTTTTGGTTGCCTATTCTTATTTTATCACCTTGAGGTATGGCGTTGAAATAAGTAATAATTTACACTTGCGCAATGACTTTTACAGCAGTATCAGTCATTATGGAACTGCATAAAAATATAGTTGGTCACAATTGAGGCAATAATGAATATAAAATTTATCAAGAATAGCGCGCCTACCTCTGATTCACACGTCATTTTCGTATATAGCGACCGGGAATTATCGGCCAGTGCCGGCAAAGTGGACAAGGCAACAGATGGCCTGGTCAGCCGGGCGATGATGGTTGGTCATTTTGAAGGAAAATTTGGCCAAACCATTGACCTTGTGGCACCTGCGGGGCTGGACATCAACCGGGTTCTGGTTGTGGGGCTTGGGGATGAGGCGGATCTTGATGAGGTAAAATCACAAAAAATTGGCGGCAAGATCATGGCGAAGCTGATTGCTTGCGGGGATGAAAGCCTGTCCATTGCGGCTGACGCGCCGAAAAAGGCCAATATCTCCGGCGCGGAATTCGCCGCCCATCTGGCCTATGGTATCCGTTTGCGCCGTTACCGGTTTGATAAATATTTCACCAAACAGGAAGAGGCGAAAAAACCGTCACTCATCGGGGTACAGATTATGTGCGCCGCCCAGACGGGCGCGCAGAATATATTTGATGATCTGGACCGGGTGGCCGACGGGGTGAGCTTTGCCCGTGATCTGGTGACGGAGCCGGGCAATGTGGTTTACCCGGAAAGCTATGCCGAAAAAATCAAGGAATTGTCGGACGTGGGCATTGATGTGGAAATCCTTGCCGAGGATCAGATGGATGAATTGGGCATGGGGGCGTTGCTGGGCGTGGGGCAGGGCAGTGCGTGCGAATCCCATCTGGTGATCATGCATTGGAATGGTTCGGAAAATGACGATGAACCGCCGGTGGCCTTTGTGGGCAAAGGGGTCACTTTTGATACGGGCGGCATATCCCTGAAACCCGGTGCGGGGATGGAGGATATGAAGTTTGATATGGGCGGGTCCGCCGCCGTGGTTGGTGCCATGTTGGCCCTGGCAGGACGGAATGCCAGAGTGAATGCCATCGGGGTTGTGGGGCTTGTGGAGAATATGCCGTCCAGCACCGCGCAGCGTCCCGGTGATGTGGTCACCAGCATGTCCGGCCAGACCATCGAAGTGATCAATACAGATGCCGAAGGCCGTTTGGTGCTTGCCGATGCGCTCTGGTACACACAGGACCGTTTTCAGCCAAAGTTCATCATCGACTTGGCCACGCTGACCGGGGCCATGATGGTCGCGCTGGGCCATGAATATGCCGGTATATTCTCCAATGATGATGACCTGTGCGAAAATCTGGCCAAGGCAGGCGCGCAGGTGGATGAGCCGGTTTGGCGGATGCCCATCGGCAAGGCCTATGACAAGCTGATTGATTCCAAAATTGCCGATATGAAGAACATTGGCGGCAAATATGCCGGCAGCATCACGGCGGCGCAGTTCCTGCAACGTTTTGTCAATGATGTGCCATGGGTTCATATTGATATTGCCGGGACAGCCTGGAAAACAGAAGCTTCCGACGTTGCGGACCGGGGAGCCACCGGATACGGGGTTAGGCTTCTGGATCAGCTGGTACGGGAATTTTATGAGGATTAAGCCTGTTATTGATAAAGAAATCCATCTCTAATGACAGAGATCAGCTTTTATCATCTGTTGCACCTGCCGTTGACTGTTGCTTTGCCAAAATTGCTGGAAAAGGTGACCGGGGCCGGGTTACGGGCGGTGGTCAAGGCCGGGTCGGAAGACCGCATGAAAGAGCTTGATCATATTCTCTGGACTTATCACAAAAGCAGCTTCTTGCCTCATGGCACCATGAAGGATAAATTTTCAAAAGATCAGCCAATCTATCTGACCACCGGGGACGAGAATCCGGCAGGGGCTACGGTCCTTGTGCTGGTGGACAGTATGGAATCGGATTTACTGGAGGAATATGATCGTTGTCTGGAGATGTTTGACGGCACAGATGATGCGGCGGTTTTAGCGGCGCGGGTACGGTGGAAAAGCTATAAAGAGGCGGGCTATGACCTGACCTATTGGCAACAGGCTGAACAGGGGGGCTGGGCAAAAAAGGCCTGACCTCAGGCGTTTAACTTGCGCTGGATTTCTTTCTCAAGAGCTTGTAGAAAACTGGATTTATCGGATTTGGTAAAACTCGGGTTATAGCCCTTGCTTTCGCCGGTTTCCCTGAGGTGGGCCTTCAGGTCACGCATGGCCACGGCCATACCGATGTTATCCGGTGAAAAAGCCTTGCCCGTTGGCCCGATTACGATGGCATCCTTATCAAGGCATCTTTTGGCCAGCAGAATATCAGCGGTCACGGCAATGCCATTACTGTCAATATGGTTCGCAATCCAGTCATCGGCGACATCGGGTCCATCAGGCACAACAATTTTCTGCACCAAAGGCCCAACTTCCATCCGCATCCATTGATTGCTGACAATATAGACTTTAAGCCCGTGGCGGTAAGATACCTTAAGGATTTCATCCTTCACCGGACAGGCATCCGCATCCACAAAAATTGAAATCTGGCTTTTATCGGTCATTTGTCATTCAATTCCGGCGACTTGTAATGGTTATGCTATCGCTTTCATTGCTTTGTTCCGGGGCAATTGATTTCAAAATCAGTCTGTTTTGGCTAATGCCGCTCTGCTCCAGAAAGTTTTTTGCCATTAGCCCTCTGTTAAAGGCGATACGGACGGCTTCATGGCGGGCAGACTCAGGCGTTAAATTGCGTATGCCCGTGGGGGCCGTGGCATAGCTGTGGATAAAGACCGGGATGTTAAATTTAGCAATCTTTTCTGCCCATTGGCGGATCATTTCCCGGTTGTTATCAGTCAGTTGAACTTCACCCTTTAAGAACTGAAGCCGCAGGGGCTTGATCTCGGTCACTTCGCGGGCTTGTAAGAAAATCTTTTCGTTTAGTGCTTCCGCATTCGCCGTAATCCCCGCATCCGGTGCGGCGGCGAGAAGGCTTAACCATAATGCGGAGGTCATGGAAAATATGGCTCAGGACTCCTTGTTATCTTCTTTGGCGGCTTTGCGGGCTTTGGCCAGAAGGCGGGACAGGGGGCCGTGAATGACATTGTTGGTCGCCAGAATTTCGCCGGTTTCATAGGCTTTGTCCTTGCCGTCAAAGGTGGTGACGCTGCCGCCTGCCTCCCGGACCAGAAGGATCCCGGCGGCAATGTCCCATTTATTCAGGTTCTTTTCCCAAAACCCTTCGTATCTCCCGGCGGCTACATAGGCAAGGTCAAGGGCGGCAGAGCCAAAACGGCGCACGCCGGAGACTTCGCCCATGATGGTGCTCAGGCTGTGGATGAACTCTTTATGGCCCGGCGTGCCGTGAAAGGGAATGCCGGTGGCCAGCAGGCAGTCTATCATGTTGCGGCGGGCGGAAACCCGGATTTTCATCTCATTCAGAAAGGCCCCACGGCCTTTTTCCGCCCAATATGTCTCATCCGTGATAGGGTTATAAATAACACAGGCGGTAATCTCGCCCTTTTGTTCCAAGGCGATGGAAATACAAAAGTGAGGAATACCATGAAGGAAATTTGTCGTACCGTCCAGCGGGTCCACGATCCAGCGACCACTACCGTCCCCAAGGTTTATCTCGCCTTCTTCTTCCAGAAGAAACGCAATATTGGGCCGGGCGCGAAATAATTCTTCCTTGATAATTTTTTCGGCTTTCAGGTCGGCGGAGGAGACAAAGTCAGCCGGGCCCTTGCGGGATACCTGAAGTTTTTCCACCTCACCGAAATCGCGGTTTAATTTGCGGCCAGCTTTTTGGGCGGCCATTTCCATGACATTAATGACGGCTGATTTTAAAGCCATTTGACGTAGTCCTTTAAAAAAAATCTATAAGCGCTATTTGGCGCGTTCCACATAAGTACTTTCGGCAACATTTACCACGATACGATCCCCGACACCGACAAAAGGCGGCACCATCACCCGGCTGCCATTCTCCAAGATGGCAGGCTTGTTGGAGGAGGTCGCTGTCTGTCCTTTGACAACCGGTTCTGTTTCAACCACTTCGAGGATAACATTCTGTGGCAGAGTAACGCTAATGGGGCTGTCATCATAGGATTCAATGACCACTTCCATACCATCCTGCAGGAAGGTCGCCTGTTCACCAACAAGGTCAGAATTCAGCTCAACCTGTTCATATGTTTCAAGGTCCATGAAAGTATACATGCCGGCATTTTCAAACAGGTAAGAATGGTTCTTCTGCTCCAGGCGAACCTGCTCCACTTTTGCAGAAGAGCGGAACCGTTCATTAAGCTTGCGGCCATCGCGCAGGTTTTTCAGTTCCACCTGCAGGTAAGCACCGCCCTTGCCCGGCTGGGTATGCTGGGTCTTGACGGCAACCCATAGCCCACCCTGATGTTCAATGACATTACCGGGACGTATATTGTTACCATCAATCTTCATTTTCAAACCTTTTAAAGAACATTCTATTTCGCGCGCAAGCTAACAGTTTGATTTGCCCTATGCAACTAATATCCCTGCGTGCGGTCCACTTGATTATTTAAGGACTTATTATTCTGCATATTCCGGTGGTTTTCAAGGAGTTGCGTTGCGGCCTGTTCAATATTTGTCAGGCTGGCACTATGGGGCGTGATATATACTTTCGGATGCCGCCAGAAGGGGTGGACATCGGGTAAAGGCTCCGTCCTGAACACATCCAGACAGGCCCCGCTGATTTGCCCATTGTAAATGGCGTCCAACAGGTCGTCTTCGTTTAAATGACCGCCGCGCCCCACATTGATCAGGTAGGCCCCTTTTTTCACCCTTGCGAAGAATCTCTTGTCCAGAATATTTTCCGTATGCGGTGTCAGCGGCAGAAGGCAGACGATGTAGTCTGCATCACGAACCGCCTCTGCCCAGGCATCATCCCCGTGAAAACTGGTGACATCTTCAATATTTTTAGGGTTTTGGCTCCAGCCGCTCACTTTGAAATTTTGTGCCATCAGACTGTGCGCCACTTCCTGTCCGATATTGCCCAATCCTAACAAACAAACGTGGTTTCCAGTCCGGGCTTCTTTCGGTGACCAGACGCCTGCGCCCTGATATTCCCGATATTCAGTCAGGCGAAGCCGGTGGTTCAGAATAGCTCCCAGCACATAGTCGGACATCTGCCGGGCAAGGCAATCATCCACTAGCCGGGTGATCGTGATATTTTCGGGCAGGGCAGGGTCATTAAATATATGATCTACCCCGGCCCCAAATGAGGCAACGACTTTCAGGTTGGGGTAATTGTCAAGTTCTCCCGTCGGATGGTTCCAGCTGATAATATAGTCAATATCCGCCTGCTCGCCGTCATCGGGCCAGATGCGGATGTCCAGCGCGGGGTCATTTTTTTTAAGGACGGCGGCCAGATCACCACTATCCTTGCCGGGCATGAGGATTAAAATGGCCATGGGTTATGCGCCTGTTTCTGTAGCGAAAATATCATCATCACTGGCGAATGATTTAAATTCAAGGCCGTTGCCGGACGGATCCTGAATGAACATGGTCGCCTGTTCACCGGCCAGCCCCTTAAAGCGGATATGAGGTTCAATGAGGAATTTTATTTTTTTCTCTGTCAGTCTGTCGGCGAGCTTTTGCCAGTTACCGCGTTCCAGAATAAGGCCAAAGTGGCGTATGGGGACTTTCTTGCCCTCGACATCGCTTGTAGGACAATCGGGGGCATCTTTGCTGTGGTGGGCAACGATTTGGTGGCCATAAAAATTAAAATCAATCCAGCAATCGCTTTCCCGGCCAAGGGTGCATCCTAAAATAGTGGTATAAAACTCTCTGGCCTTTTCAAGGTCGGTGACAGGGAAGGCCAAATGAAATCTGGGCCGGGGCATATTTTTATCCTCGTGAATGGAGCGACAGGGCTGAAGATGTTGTTTATATACTCATTCTACTCCAGAACCTGAAAATTATGGAGTCCGAATATAGTCCTAATTTTTATAGTTGTTTTTATCTTTAAATTTATATATAAAATAAACTTATAAATACATATAAGAAATTTATATAATGGAGTTTAATAATGTCAGGGCCATTGGTATAACGTCTCTGGCAAATATCAATTTGAAAATAGCGTGAAATCGTGAAACCCAAATATACATGTCTGCAAAATTATCCACTATTGTGAATCGGGTCTAATGCCAGTATCATCTTGATGCAGGCTTTTTTTATGGGTAAAAGAAACCATGACAGATAATATCCTCTGCATATCGCAGGCACGCATGACCTCTACCCGTCTGCCCGGAAAAATACTCAAAAGCGTCTGCGGGCGCAGTTTGCTGGATTACCATGTGAGCCGTCTGCAACAAAGCAGACTGATTGATCGGTTGGTTGTTGCAACGACGATAAATCTTACTGATGATCCGGTGGAATATTATTGCATATCAAAGAAAATCGCTTGTGTACGTGGTAGTGAAGACGATGTGTTGAGCCGTTATGCGTTGGCCGTACAGGAATATTCGGCAGATGTCATTGTGCGGGTCACATCCGATTGCCCGTTGATCGACCCTGTTTTGCTGGATCAGGTGATCCGCTATTTTCTGGATCATCAGGATCAATATGATTATGTAACCCTTGGGGAAAAGGATTATCCGCGTGGCCTTGATGTGGAGGTTTTCAGCCGGAATGCACTGGAAACAGCCCATGCCGAGGCCAAAGCTTCCCATGAACGTGAGCATGTGACGCCCTATATTTACGGGGAGGGAAGCCCTTTCCGTTGTGCCATTTTTCACTCCCGTGAAACATCCGGTCATCACAGGTGGTGCGTGGATGAGCCAGCGGACTTTGACCTGATTGCAAAAATCCTGACATCTTTTGCCGGGGGTGATGATTTCTCATGGCAGGAATGCCTGGCACGGGTCGAGGAAAATCCGGATTGGTTCGCCTTAAATAGCGATGTGGAACAAAAGACCCTGCCAGAGGGATAGTTTACGTTTTCTTAACTATAAAAAGTCTAATCTCTGAAAGAAGTTAGTGAATTCACTTTTATTTCACACTATAGTATTTTCAAGCGATAACGGGAGCCGGTAAATGCCACAAAATGAAACGAAACAGGTCAAATTCTGGCGGGGGGATTTTGGGGATACCTATGTTGATCGTAACGCCGCTTCCCATGCAGAAATCAGCATGCGCCTGTCTCTGTGGGCACGAATATTTGAGCTTATGGCGGCAGATATGCCAAAATCAGTGCTTGAAGTCGGCCCCAATATCGGGCTGAATTTGCGGGCCATGAAGATGCTCTGTGACGCGGAGTATTTTGCGGTTGAACCCAATGACAAAGCCCGCAAAATCCTGATCGAGGATGGCGTTTTGCCGGCGGCAAATTTGCAGAATGCTTTCGCCGGGGATTTTACGGTGCCGGAAACGCCGGTTGATCTGGCTTTCACGTCCGGTGTGATGATCCATATCCACCATGATGATCTATTGCAGGCCTGTAAAAATATATATGCGTCATCGGGCAAATATATAGTCTGTTATGAATATTTCTCTGATCAGCCAGAGACTATTCAATATCGCGGCCACGGGGACAAGCTGTTCAAGCGGGATTACGGCTCTTTCTGGCTTGAGAACTTCCCGGACCTGCGGTGCCTTGGCTACCGGTTTGAATGGCAGGCCATGACCGGTATGGATAACGCCACATGGTGGGTTTTTGAAAAAAGATAGGCAATAAATAATGAGCGATACAATAATCCGGTCCTTTGAATCCGACCTTGGCTTTCTGGATGATATGACCCTGATGATCACCGGGGGAACGGGGTCATTCGGCAAGATGCTGACCCAGACTTTGCTGGATAATGCCAACCTGCGGCGGTTGATTATTTTTTCGCGCGATGAATTAAAACAATATGAGATGGAACAGTCCTTTTCCGCTCACCCCAAACTGACCAGCCTGCGGTTTTTCATTGGCGATGTGCGGGACCGAAACCGGCTGGATATGGCGCTCCGGGGGGTGGATTACGTCATTCATGCGGCGGCCCTGAAACATGTGCCGATCGCGGAATATAATCCGTTTGAATGTATCAAGACCAATATTTTCGGGGCGCAAAATCTGGCGGAGGCGGCCATTGGTTGCGGGGTGAAAAAGATCATTGCCCTGTCCACGGACAAGGCGGCCAGCCCGCTTAATCTTTACGGCGCGTCCAAGCTGGCCTCGGACAAGATTTTCGTGGCGGCCAATAACCTTGGCGGCAATCAGAATTTCTCCTGTTCCGTGGTCCGGTACGGCAATGTGCTTGGCTCACGGGGGTCGGTGGTGCCATTTTTTCAGAAATTGATTGCTGACGGGACAGATCATCTGCCGGTGACCGATATGCGCATGACCCGTTTCTGGATCACCCTGCGTCAGGGGGTTGATTTCGTGTTGAGCAATCTGGACATGATGCAGGGCGGCGAGATTTATATCCCGAAAATCCCCAGTATGAAGGTCTGTGACATGGCCCATAGTCTGGCCCCGGACCTTGAGATGCGCGAGATCGGCATCCGCCCCGGTGAGAAGCTCCATGAGCAGATGATCACCCGCGATGATGGCCGCCAGACCCTGGAATTGAAAGACCGCTATATCATCACGCCCCAGTTCAGTTTCTGGTCCGATGATTATTATATGGATCATGAGGCGTCCATGGCCCCCGATGATTTTGATTATTCCAGTGATACCAATAGCGAATGGCTGGATGATGCCCAGTTTCGCGAAATACTTAAAATGATATGACCGCCGGCGATCATAAATATCTGCCTTACGGGCGGCAATTTCTGGATGAAGATGATATTCAGGCCGTGTCTGACGTTTTGCGCGGGGACTGGCTGACCACAGGCCCCACGGTCACCGCTTTCGAAGATAAATTCCGGGCAATAGCCGGTTCAGACCATGTTGTCTCCTGTTCCAGCGGTACGGCGGCCCTTCATATGGCCTATATGGCATTGGGGCTAGGCCCCGGCGACCGGGTGATCGTGCCGTCCATCAGCTTTGTCGCCACCGCCAACGGGGCGCTTTATTGCGGCGCGGACGTGCTGTTCACCGATGTGGACCCAGGCAACGGTATGATGCGGGCGCGCGACGTCTTGAACCTGATTGATGGCCTCACCCCGGATGAGCTTGCTTCTGTGGGTGCCATAACCCCGGTTAATCTTGCTGGCGAAGTGGCAGAGATCGAAGCCATCAACAGCATTGCCCGCCAGAATGGCTGGAAAATGATTGTCGACAGTTGCCACGCGGTGGGCAGTTGTTATGGGGACGGGCGAACAGCGGGGGATTGCCATTTCGCGGATATGGAAGTTTTCTCCTTTCACCCGGTCAAGACCATTGCCATGGGTGAGGGCGGGGCGGTGACCACCAATGATGCGGCCCTTTATGACAAGCTGTGTCTGCTCCGCAATCACGGTATGGAACGAAACCCGGATAAATGGACGGGCAGGGGCGCGGGCAAAGCGCAACCCTGGTATTATGAGATGCAACATCTGGGCTATAATTATCGCCAGAGCGACATCCACTCAGCCCTTGGCCTGAGCCAGTTGAAAAAACTGCCCGCCTTTATGGAGAAACGTCAAAAATTAGTTGCGAAATATGATGCACTCCTGACGGATTTGTCACCCCATATCAGGCCCATCGCATCACCCCCCGGTTACGGTGCGGTGCGGCACCTCTATGTGGTGCTTATTGATTTCGGGGCATTGGGGACCATGCGGGAAGACTTTGTTGCCGCCCTGTCGGCCCGTAATATCGGCACACAGGTGCATTATATTCCCATATATGCCCACCCTTATTATCAGGATAAATACGGCGAACTGTCCCGGCCCGGCGCGGAAGAATATTATGCCCGTACGTTATCCCTGCCGCTCCATGTTTCCCTCACCGAAGATGACGTGACTTACGTAATAGAGCAGATCGCGGATATACTATGACCCAGAAACCTCATATCGCTGCCACGATCGAGGCCCGCATGACTTCCAGCCGCCTGCCCGGCAAGGTCCTGATGCCCTGCCTTGGCACGCCCATGCTGGACCATATGGTGGAACGGGTCCGGCGGGCCACTGTTCTGGATGATATTATCATTGCTACCACGGTCAATGATACGGATGAGGCCATATGTGCGGCGGCCCGGCGGCTTCAGGTAAAATATTACCGGGGCAGTGAGGATAATGTCATGTTGCGGGTGCTTGAGGCGGCGCAACATCATGACGTTGACATCATCGTTGAACTGACTGGGGATTGCCCGTTGCTGGACCCGGCCCTGATTGATCTGGCGGTCAGTGAATATCACTCCAGCGGCGTGGATTATTTGTGTAACCTGAAAGACGAGGATTATGCGGCGGGTCTGAGCCATCCGCTGGGTTTTGCGGTTCAGGTGTTCAGCACCGATGTTCTGGCCGATGCCTATGCCCGT
>UOED01000003.1_pt1 | contig 17028 bp, 14 predicted proteins | sample 1990161 | NCBI WGS metagenome assembly UOED01 (sample SAMEA4728526, study PRJEB27164) | hydrothermal vent metagenome | biome: marine basaltic hydrothermal vent biome; feature: marine hydrothermal vent; material: mineral | place: Pacific Ocean | collected 2011-06-14/2011-07-23 | depth 1741 m | reverse complement strand
CAGGCGGCAATATTTCCGGCTTCGATCTGAGCGCGGACAAAATCACCGTTTTTCTTTTCAAGGGCGAGATCAACGGGCGGCGGCGCACCCTCTTCGCGGCCCTCCATCACCTCAAGATACAGCGAAGCCCCAAGGTGGCCTTTGGTTTCGCCGATCAGGATCAGAACTTCACCTTCTGCCTGCGGGGCGATAGTCACCATTATGGCACTATCCTGTAACAGGCCGACGCCGCCGATGGCCGGGGTCGGATGAATGCCGGTGCCGTTGGTTTCATTATAGAGCGACACATTGCCCGATACCACCGGATAGTCCAGAACTTCGCAAGCCTCACGCATGCCCTCGATACAGCCCACAAACTGGCCCATAATTTCCGGACGTTCCGGGTTACCAAAGTTCAGGCAATCGGTGATGGCCAGCGGCAAAGCGCCCACGGCGGTAAGATTGCGCCATGTTTCCGCCACCGCCTGCTTGCCGCCCTCAACCGGGTCCGCATAGCAATAGCGCGGCGTACAGTCGGTGGTGATGGCAATGGCCTTGTTCGTCCCGTGAACCCGCACCACGGCGGCATCCCCGCCCGGTTTCTGAATGGTGTCGGCCATGACCTGTGTATCATATTGTTGCCATATCCAGTGACGGCTGCACAGATGGGGCGAGCCGATCATGTCCAGCAATGCCTGTTTCATATCCGCAGGGGCCGCCACTGCGCCCAAGGGAGCTTTTGGTTCTGTCCGGACCCATGGCCGGTCATATTCAGGCGAATTATCAGCCAATGGCTGGGTCGGAATATCGGCCACCACTTCGCCCTTGAAGGTCAGGGTCAGGTTGCCCGTATCCGTGATCTTGCCAATGACCGCAAAATCAAGGTCCCATTTGTCAAAAATGGCCTTGGCTTCACCTTCGCGTCCCGGTTTCAGGACGATCAGCATCCGCTCCTGACTTTCCGACAGCATCATTTCGTAAGGGGTCATACCCTCTTCGCGTTGAGGCACCATATCCAGATTGAAATCAAAACCAACCCCGCCGCCGGAGGCCATCTCAACCGAAGATGAGGTCAGGCCCGCCGCGCCCATATCCTGTATGGCCACCACCATGTCCGTGGACATCAATTCCAGACAGGCCTCGATCAGCAGTTTTTCAGTGAAAGGATCACCCACCTGCACGGTCGGGCGTTTTTCCTCGGTATCCTCGGTAAATTCTGCGGAGGCCATGGTCGCGCCGTGAATCCCGTCCCGCCCGGTCTTGGAGCCAACATAGACCACCGGATTACCGATACCCGCAGCCGCTGACAGAAAAATCTTGTCCTGATCCGCCAGTCCCACATTCATGGCATTGACCAGAATATTGCCGTCATAAGACGGGTGAAAATTGGTCTCACCGCCCACAGTCGGCACACCAACACAATTACCGTAACCGCCAATGCCCTCAACCACACCGCTGAGCAAATGCCGGGTTTTGGGATGATCGGGGGAGCCAAAACGCAGGGCATTCATATTGGCAATGGGGCGCGCGCCCATGGTAAAGACATCACGCAGGATACCACCAACACCCGTCGCCGCCCCTTGGTAAGGTTCGATATAGGATGGATGGTTATGGCTTTCCATCTTGAATATAATCGCCTGATTATCGCCAATATCAATGACACCTGCATTCTCCCCCGGCCCGTGAATGACCCACGGTGCCTTGGTGGGCAGGGTTTTCAGATGTTTTTTCGATGATTTATAGGAGCAATGTTCGCTCCACATTACGGAGAAAATCCCAAGCTCCGTCAGGGTCGGCGTCCGGCCCAGAATATTCAGACACAGGGCATATTCATCCGCGCTCAGGCCATGTTCCCGAACCAGCGCATCGGTAATTTCCACGTTATTATTCCACGTCATCCATAGACCCTTAATTAAGTGCGTTGATCATGCTTTTAAAGAAGCCAAGGCCGTCCGTACCGCCCTGCGCATCCTCAATCAGCCGTTCGGGGTGAGGCATCATCCCCAGAATATTCTTCCGGCGGTTAATGATCCCGGCGATATTGTTGCGCGAGCCGTTGGGGTTGGCCCCGGACTGCCCGTCCTTATCCACATAGCGGAAAACCACCCGCCCCTCATCTTCCAGTTCCGCCAGTGTATCCGGATCGGCAAAATAATTACCGTCATGGTGGGCCACGGGAATGGTAATGACCGCCCCCTGTTCGTAGGCATTGGTGAAGGGTGTATCGTTGTTTTCCACCTTGAGGTGAACATCCCGGCAGACGAATTTCAGGCTTTTGTTACGCATCAAGGCCCCCGGCAGCAACCCGGTTTCGGTCAAGACCTGAAAACCGTTACACACCCCGATCACATGACCGCCCCGGTCCGCATGGTCAATGACCTTGCGCACCACTGGTGAGCGGGCCGCCATGGCCCCGCACCGCAAATAATCGCCGAAAGAAAAGCCACCCGGCAGGGCAATCATATCCACATCGGGAATATCTTCATCCTGATGCCAGATGATATGGGGTTTTTGCCCGGTTATTTTTTCGAGCGCGACAATCATATCGCGGTCACAATTGGAAGCAGGAAATACGACAACAGCAGTTTTCATGGGCGTCATTCAATCTCTATTGTGTAATTCTCAATGACCGTATTGGACAGGAGCTTTTTGCACATATCCTCAACAGCGGCCTGTGCCTTGCCCGGATCGGTTTCTGCAAGGTCCAGTTCAATATATTTGCCCTGCCGGACATCCTCCACCCCATCGAAGCCAAGGGCCGACAGCGCATGCTGAATGGCCTTGCCCTGAGGGTCAAGAACACCATTTTTCAGGGTGACATGTATACGTGCTTTCACGGATAAGCCTTTCTATATCTTACAGGGTAATGCCAAGCCGCCGGGCGACTTCTTCATAGGCCTCGACCTCACCACCAAGGTCGCGGCGGAAACGGTCCTTGTCCAGCTTCTTGCCGGTTTCAATATCCCACAGGCGGCAATTGTCCGGGCTGAATTCATCGGCGAGTATCAGGCTGTAGCTTGTCTCGTCCTCATCATAAAGGCGGCCATATTCCAGTTTAAAATCAATAAGTTCAATTCCGACGCTGGCGAAGAAGCCGCGCAGAAAATCATTGATCTGATGGGTCATGTCGAAAATTTCGCTCAGTTCCTCATCATCGGCCAGGTCAAGAGACAGGACATGTTCCTCGGCAATGAGCGGGTCGCCCAGATCATCATCCTTCAGAGAAAATTCGATGATAGGACGGGCCAGCCGCCGCCCTTCCTCTATGCCAAGACGTTTCGCCATGGTGCCGGCCACCACATTGCGCACGATAACCTCAAGCGGCACGATCTCAACCTCACGCACCAGCTGTTCCCGGTCATTCAATCGTTTGATAAAATGGGTCGGAATACCGATACGGGCCAGATTGATCATCACAAGTTCAGTGACCTTGTTGTTGATGATTCCCTTGCCGGTGATGGTGCCCTTTTTCTGGGCATTAAAGGCGGTGGCATCATCCTTGAAATATTGCACGATAGTGCCGGCGTCTTCGCCTCTGAACAAAACCTTGGCTTTGCCTTCGTAGAGTTTTTCACCTTTGGGCATTTCTTCTGCGGGGGATTTGGAGGGCATCTGTGTGTTTCCTGTCAAAAATAGAGTGTTTTCAGTAAAGAGAATCAAGCGAGGCGAACATATCCCAAATGGCACCGGAAAACAATTGGAACAGCCCTTAAAAAATAAACTTGCCGTCCCCATATAAAATTATGGAAACAAAATTCATTCTGGCGTACATAAGGACAGACGAATTTTGTATTGAGACTTTAAGGAGATCGGATAAATGACCCAATTTGACGACCGTGAACAGGCCTATGAAAAAGAATTCGCCCGTAATGAAGAATTAGATTTCAAAATAGCCGCCCGCCGTAACAAGCTGCTTGGGCTATGGGCCGCCGAAAAAATGGGCCTTGAGGGCGATGCTGCCGATGCCTATGCTACGCAAGTTGTCAAAGCCGATTTTGAAGAAGTTGGCGAGGAAGATGTTTACCGCAAGATAAAGGGTGATCTGGATAAAAAAGGGGTCAATATCTCCGAACATCAAGTCCGCCGGGAAATGGAAGACCTTCTCCATACCGCGCGTGAACAATTATGTTGCTGAAACCTCAGCCTTCCAATATACCAAAGCCATCCTGCGACAGGGGTGGCTTTTGTCTTTAATCCGGCCACGCAATGAACACAACTCAGTCATGCTATGAACATATTTATGGGACATAACGCGCTAAAATAAAACAGCCCCCAGACAAGGAACCATCGCTTGAAACTGATCAGATTATGTATCATGTCTTTGATTTTTCTGTTGCCGACAAACCTTCAGGCAATGGAACACAGCAAGCCTTTAATGCTGCAAGATGATTATTACAAGGAATATTGGGAACAATATTTCCTGTTTGAAGACGGCAGCTTTGTCACCAGCCAGTTTTTGATAGCCAACCTGCCGTGGCCCGTGGGCAAGCACCATGGCATTATGATTGCTACCGTGGTCACCCCCGACGGCAAACGCACCATCATCAAAAATGGCCGTGGGCCGGACGAATGGGGGTTTGACAAGGAAAAGTTCGACCTGTTCATTCATGTCCATCGCCTGAAAAGCGATGGCAACAAACATGAGATTCGTATTGGCCGCAAAGATGGCAACTGGACCAATACAAACGTGACCTCTCCCGAAATACCCCGGTATCTACAGCGTTACGACAAGAAAAAAATCTATATGGAAAGTTCTTTTTATATGCCGTTCGTTGAGGGACAGGGCCAATGGAGCATATTGGATGAAGCCACGCAAAATATTGTCACCGGCGGCGGCAAGGTTCAGGGGTTTGGCACTCATGTAATTTTTAATGGCCGGACGGAAAAACTGTTGAAAAACTGGTTACGCGTCTTTGGCCTGCAAGCTGAGGGTAATGATCAGCCAGTACCCTTCCTGTCATCAATCAAGCGGTCCGATGGCAGCGAAGATACCATATTGACCCTTAGAGATTCGGATAATGATATTACTGAATTCTCCAATATTACCCTGAAATACAAAGATATTAAAAAAGGCAACAACCATTCCACCTATCCCATGGTAATTGAGGTTACCGCCCGCAACGATACGGCGAGCTTAATCGGCACCATCCGCTTTACCCGTAAAATTGACCATTTCAACATCAATGAACATATGAATTTCTTTGAACGAAATTTTGCTATATCCAGAGCCTCTGTGGCCAATTACCGTTATATTGCGGATTATGACCTGTCCTATGTGACCGAAAAGGGAACCACAAAGCTCACTGGCAAAGCCCTCAGCGAATATAAGGACATCCTGCCGCCCAAAAAAAAGAAATCCAAAAGAAGAAAACGGCGGTAAATTAAGGGAATTCTTAATCCGGCCCGTTTATAAATCTTAGACTCTTGCAAAAAGCCCTGATAATATCGGGAGCAATTAGGGAAGAAATCAAGTTAAGGACTAAAACGGCATGACCCGACCTCAGAAATATCTGACGCGAATCGTACTTTTTCTCATACCTGTTATTATTCTCTGTGTATTCTTATACCCGCGATTACAGGGTGCCTTTGCCACCAATCCGGGTCTGAATGGTCTCATTGCCAGCGTTCTGCTCATCGGTATTATCATGTCCATCCGGCAGGTTACCATGCTGAGTCCCGCCACCATATGGATTGAAAAATTCCGCAAAAGCGATTCATCAGAGGTGCCCGGCGACGCGCCGAAAATCATTGCCCCCATGGCTGCCATGATGGGCGAAAGTGACCGCAAGCTGTCCCTGTCCGCCCTGTCCATGCGCACCATATTGGACGGTATCGCCGCCCGGATGGATGAGGGACGCGAGATTACCCGCTATTTCATTGGCCTGCTCATCTTTCTGGGCCTGCTGGGCACATTCTGGGGCTTGCTGGGGACCATTGGGTCCATCAAGGATACCATCAATAACCTGACCGTCGGCTCCAACGATATCTCCATCCTGTTTGATGATCTGAAAGACGGCTTGTCTGCGCCCCTTGGCGGCATGGGGACGGCCTTCAGCTCCTCGCTCTTTGGTTTGGCAGGCTCCGTAGTTCTGGGCTTCATTGATCTTCAGGCGGGACAGGCACAGGGCCGGTTCTTCAATGATCTTGAGGATTGGTTATCCGGCGTCACAAAACTGTCCCGGGGTAGCAGCCTTGCCGCCGTCGAAGGCGGTGACGCCAGCGTCCCGGCCTATATGAGCGCCCTTCTGGAACAATCCGCCGACAGTCTGGAAAACCTCCATAATGTCATCGCCCGCAGCGAGGAACGGCGGGCCGATGTGAATACGGCCATGCTCAGCCTGTCTGAACAATTATCCACCCTGTCGGACAGTCAGACAGAGATGCGGTCGGTTCTGAAACAGATGCTGGAGCTTTTCGCCAACCAGATTTCCGGCGAGGACGATAAAATTCAGGTCAAGCATCTGCGCAATATTGATGTTCAGCTTAAATATCTGACCGAGGAAACGGTGAAAGGACAGCATCAGTTTAACGATACTCTGAAATCCGAATTCAAACTTCTGGCCCGCACATTGGGCGCCATTGTTGACCGCAAGCCCCAAGCTCAACCAGAGCCCACGCAGGCACAACCAGCCGCAGAGCCGGAACCAGCGCCAGCGGCCCCGCCCGCAACCGAAGACAATCTGGACTATGACATGCCAACGCCCAAGCCAAAGTCCAACAAAAAACCGCTCTTTACAACGGATAAGAAACTGACCGCCAGAAAGGACGACTGATGTCTCTGTTACGCACAGGCAGACGGCGGCCCGGCGGCAGCGGTATGGACAACAGCTGGCCGGGATTTGTTGATGCCCTCAGCACCATGTTGCTGGTGATTATTTTCCTGCTGTCCATCTTTATGCTGGCCCAGTTCTTTCTGGGGCAGGCCCTGTCCAGCAAAGAGGATATACTGGACAAGCTCCGGGCCGAGATTTTCGACCTTCAGGACAGCCTGTCCATTCAGGAACAGATCAATAATGACCTGAATATCGAATTTAACCGCATCTCGTCCAACCTTACAGAAGCCAATATTTCCAAGGAAGACCTTGCCGCGCGCATATTGGAGCTGGAATCCGACCTTGCCGATGCACAGGGCCAAGGCAACCGGGTCAAACGTAGCAGTGATGAACAGGTAAGAATCATCCGCGATCTGGAAAAAAGATACCGGGAGTCCACCGCCACACTGGCCCGTGAAAAGGAACTAACCCTGGCCGCCAACCGGCGCGTTGACCTGCTCAACCATCAATTAACCACCCTGCGCAAACAGCTATCCGTCCTTAATGCAGCCCTTGAGGCCTCAGAGAAACGGGACAAAGATCAGCGGGTATCCATTGAAAACCTGAGCCAGCGGTTGAACGCCGCCTTAGCCTCCAAGGTGCAGGAGCTAAGCCAGTTCCGATCCGAATTTTTTGGCCGGTTGAAAAAAGTTCTGGGTAACCGCTCGGATATTCGCATCCACGGTGATCGTTTTGTTTTTCAGTCCGAAGTTCTCTTTACCTCCGGTTCCGCCGTTCTGGGACCAAAGGGGAAAAATGAAATGCGCAAACTGGCCAGTGCCCTGAGAGAGATTTCGGCAACCATTCCGAAAAACATTGACTGGGTGCTGAGGGTCGATGGTCATACGGATAACCTGCCGATCCGGACTAAACAATTTCCGTCCAACTGGGACCTGTCCACGGCGCGGGCTTTGTCGGTGGTTAAATATCTGATTTCGGAAGGCATCCCGGCCAAAAGATTTGCTGCCACAGGCTTTGGACAATTTCACCCGCTGGACAAGGCCAACACGCCAGAGGCCCGCAAACGTAACCGCCGCATAGAAATGCGCCTGACCCAGCGGTAAGCTTTAAACCTCATCCTTATCGCCGAATTGCAATTTGGCCAGACGGGCATAAAGACCGCCTTCTTTGATCAATTCATCATGGGTACCGATAGTGACAATGCGGCCATGATCCATGACGACGATCCGGTCCGCCTTCTTCACCGTCGCCAGCCTGTGGGCCACGATAAGCGTGGTACGGCCCTGCATCAGTTTTTCCAATGCTTCCTGTATCTTCTTCTCGCTTTCCGCATCCAGCGATGAGGTCGCCTCATCCAGAAGAAGGATCGGCGCGTCCCGCAATATGGCGCGGGCAATGGCGATACGTTGACGTTGTCCCCCGGACAGGCGGCTGCCCCTCTCCCCCAGATAAGTCTGCATCCCGTCCGGCAGGCGATCAATAAATTCATCGGCGCGGGCGGCCACGGCGGCGGCTCTGACCATTTCCGCGCTGGCATCGGGATTGCCGTAACGGATATTATCCTCAACCGTAGTAGCAAAAATAACCGTTTCCTGAGGCACAATGGCCAGCCGTTTTCGCACCTCTTCCGGATCGGCTAGACGGATATTAACGCCGTCGATGGTGATGTTCCCCTCCGCCGGATCATAAAAACGCTGTATGAGCTGAAAAACCGTGGTTTTCCCGGCCCCGGACGGGCCGACGACAGCCAGATTCTCGCCCTTTGCCACGGACAGGTTAAGCTGATTCAATATCTTCTCCCCCGGCCTTGAAGGATAGGTGAAGGTCACATTGTTAAAGTCAATACGGCCCTCATGGACATCCGGCAGGGATAGGGGGTTTTCGGGGGCCTTAATATCAGCTTCCGTATGGATAATCGACACACAGCGGCTTATAGCACCAGCGGCCCGTTGCAGTTCGCCGTAAACCTCGCTGAGCGAGCCCACCGCCCCGGCGACCATGGCCGCATACATGACAAAGGACGCCAGCTCACCGCCGGTCATCTGGCCCGAGATTACATCCGACGCCCCGATCCACAGGACAAAATCCATGGCGGCAAACATCATCAGGATCACAAGGCCCATAAGCCATGAGCGGATTTTAATACGCCGCACGGCCATATTAAACGTGGCCTCCACATAGGTGGAAAAGCGCAGGCTTTCCCGCACTTCCTGCGTGAAGCCCTGAATGGTCTGTACCGCGCCAATAGTTTCATTGGCCACCGCGCTGACCTCGGCGGTTTTATCCTGCGTCTTGGTGGACAATTTACGCACCCGGCGGCCCAGAACGATGATCGGCACCACCACCAGCGGCACCACCAATAACACCAGCCCCAGCATCTTGGCACTGGTCACCGCCATAAAAATCAGGCCGCCCACAAGGGTCAGGACATTCCGCAGGGCAATGGATATGGAAGACCCCACCGCCGACTGGATAACGGTGGTATCCGTGGTCAGGCGCGAAATAATATCGCCGGTAAGGTTTTTCTCAAAAAATGTCGGGCTTAAGCGAATAACATTGCTGAACACGGCTTTGCGAATATCGGCTACGACTCGTTCGCCAATCCATGAAACAAAATAATGCCGGGCAAAGGTCGCCACCGCCAGGATGAAGGCCACCGCCATCAGAATGGCAAAATAGCTATCAATTAAACCGGCGTTTTCAGCAGAAAACCCCTCGTCAATCATACTGCGAAAGGCCAGGGGGATCAGCAAGGTGGCCCCGGATGCGATGATCAATGCGATGAAGGCACTGACCATAGTTTTTTTATATTGAGACAGAAACCCCCATAACAATTTGATTTCACTTACTTTTTTTTGGGGCGCCATATCCTGTTCCGACTTGGATACTATCGCTGCTTGTGGTTCTGACATTTTTTCCCTGATCCTGTTTTTATCCCCCTCTGCCCTCGTCCCTCATCATATAGGCCCCCGCAGGCTATCCCGCAATGGTTCAGCAAAAGAAATCTGCAAACTTCCCTTGCTTTCATAATTTCCCTTGGGTATATAGGCGCAATTAAATTTTCGCGGAGAAAAGAGAGCGATGAAACAGAATATTCACCCGGACTATCATGAAATCAATGTGGTAATGACCGATGGCAGTAGCTACAAAACCTTTTCTACCTGGGGTAAAGAAGGCGACACAATGACTTTGGAAGTTGATCCTAAATCCCATCCGGCATGGACGGGCGGGACCAAGCAAATTGCAGATAAAGGACGCGTTGCACAGTTCAACAAGCGTTTCGCAAACTTCAAATTGTCAAAATAACCGACTTTACGGTTTAAAAGATTTTAATTGGGGCATCCTCTACCGGGTGCCTCAATTTTTTATGGGCTCAGCTATCTTCGCGGTTTAATCTGTGAAACAGCTGATGCACGGGATTGACTATTTTCCGGTCGCCGTAAACCATTTTATCCATCCGGGCGACCTGCCGATAAATATTTTGGGCTTTCTCCAGAAGAACCACAAATTCCGCTGGCAAGCTTCCCTGACTGGTATCCACCTCCGCAAGGCATATATCCCCTGCCCCAAGCCGGTATTTCATACTCCCGGCCTCCTCTTTGGTGATCTCGCCCGAGGCGACCCCCTTTTGAACCAGAAACCACGCCATGACCTGCATCAGGCAGGTAGATACCCGCATGCTTTCACTGGCATAATAAACATCTGATTTCACCGACAGGTCAAAGTCGGAAATCCGGTCATTATCAGCCTCAAGATAGCTTGCCACCGTCTGGGTGAGCGCCATCGCTTCCTGATAGGATTTCTCCAGAAAACGCGAATTCAGCAGATCATCTTCACTCATACCCTGTGGTGCCTTATATAGCTGTCCATCTTAGATTCTTACCAATATTACAGGTTATTTCTTAAGGCCGGGTTACTTTTTTCATATAGTTGTCTTGAAATATTCCGCGTCCTGATTATCTATATTTTATAGACAGGGCCAAATACGGACTGCCTATATTTTGAGACGTCCCGGCCATTTGGCGGGACATGATGAACATATCGCTTTTAAGATAGAAAGGATAATATTATGCGTACAATGGATTTAACCCCCCTCCTGCGGTCTTCCATCGGATTTGACCATATCAACCGTTTGCTGGATACGGCGCTCACCAATAACGAGCCAAGCTATCCGCCCTATAACATCGAAAAAATCAGCGAGGATGATTACAGAATCACTGTCGCCCTTGCCGGTTTTTCAGAAGATGATCTTGATGTGACCATCAATGAGGGCGTGCTGATTATCTCCGCCCGCACCACACAGGAAAAAGAAGAAGAGAGTGATGATGGCCGCTATCTCCATCGCGGCATTGCCCAGCGTTCTTTTGAACGCCGTTTCCGTCTGGCCGAAACCATCCGGGTGATCGGGGCCGCACTGGAAAACGGTCTGCTGACCATTGATTTGCAGAGAGAAGTTCCCGAACATCTCAAACCCCGCAAGATCAATATCAATGGCAACAGCAAGAAACCAAAGGTAATCAACGACAAAGCTGCCTGAACCCTACCACAGAAACCCTGCCCGACCCGGCGGGGTTTCTTTTTACGAGAAGAAACTTTCCGCCGATTGACGGGCATCACCCTTTTGGGCAATGGCCTGTTCAGTCCGGCTTATTTCACCCTTGATGGCCTCCAGACGCATGGTCAGAAGCTCCACAGAATGGGCGGTCAGATCCTCCGCCAATACATCAATCATGGGGGTGTTTTTCAACAGTTCCCATTCATCTTTCAAGTCTGTTAAATTAGTCATTTAATTCTCTTGATCTTTTGTCATTAATGCTCATTCTCTATAGCATAAATCATATGTAAAAGGACATCCCATGACAGAATTTATGACGGCCATAGAAATTACCCGCTTTGGCGAGCCGGACGTCCTGAAACCGCGTCAGCTTCCCGTGCCTGATATAAAGGATGATGAGCTTTTGATCAAAGTTGCCGCCGCCGGGGTCAACCGGCCCGACATCATGCAGCGTACGGGCATGTATCCGGCCCCGAAAGGCGCATCGGAAATTCCCGGCCTTGAAATATCCGGCGAGATTGCAAGCATGGGCGCAAATGTATCTGGCTGGTCCATTGGTGACAAGGTCTGCGGGCTGGTGGCGGGCGGTGGCTACGCCGAATATTGCGCAGTTCCGGCAAGCCAATGTCTGCCCGTGCCAGAGGGATTAAGCATGGCGGAGGCCGCCGCCCTGCCGGAAACTTTTTTCACCGTCTGGTCCAATGTCTTTGATCGCGGGGCCTTGAAAGCGGGCGAGACGTTCATGGTTCACGGCGGCACATCCGGCATCGGCACCGCCGCCATTCAAATGGCCAAGGCCTTTGGGGCCACGGTCATCACCACCTGCGGCAGTGACGAAAAGGCGGCCTTTTGCCGGGAACTTGGCGCTGACCTTGCCATCAATTACAAAACCCGGGACTTTGCCGAGGAAGTCAAGAAATTCACCAAAGGCAAAGGCGTTAATGTCCTGCTGGATATGATTGCGGGCGACTATATGAAGCGCAACCTGATGGTCATGGCCCCGGAAGGGCGCATTGTTATGATCGCCGTTCAGCGCGGGCCGAAAATCAAGGCCAATATCCTGCCGATCATGTTAAAACGGCTCACCTTCACCGGCTCCACCCTGCGCGCCCGTGAAACCGCGTTCAAGGCGGATATTGCCCGGAATTTGAGAGAAAAAGTCTGGCCGCTTATTGAACAGGGTAAAATCAAGCCCGTCATGAGCAAAAGCTTTGCCCTGAAACAGGCCGCCGCCGCCCATAGCTATCTGGAAAGCGGGCAGAATATGGGGAAAATCGTCCTGACCGTGTCGAAATAAATTTTAGGCTTCACCTGTGCCGGGAAATATGATTTAACATGTGATTATCACAGCAACAGGTATTGTCTCATGCGTTTTTTCTCTTATAAAGACCGGCCCTTTCACCTCGGTCCTTATCCCTTGGAAAGCCTGAAACGCACGACGGAGCCTGTGGATTTCACCGCAGTTCCCCCCATGACGGCCCTGCCCTTTGCCCGGCCTGATGATCCGGCCAGTGTGGTCAACGCCATGCAGGATTATCAGGCGGTTCTGGACGCCATCCGGGACGGCATGGTGAAAAAGGACAAGGCCGAAATTCCGGATGACCTGATCGCGCGCGCCCAAAACCTGAAATCCTTTGGCTATTATTGTGACGCCAGTCAGGTGGGAATCTGCGCCCTGCCCAAAGAGGCCCTGCTGGAAACGCCGATCGTTAACCCGGATATTCAACGGCTGGCGGAAATTCTGAAACATAAACAGACAAACACACTGGCCTCCGGCGTCGATGCCATCATGGCCGAGCTAAAAGCCACGATGGAGGCCCCGCCCACAGCCATAAATCATCACAGCCACGCCATTGTGTTCCTCTATGAATTTCCCCGCGACCCGAAAGCAGATGAGTGCGGGGCTGACTGGATACAGGATTGTCAGTTGGAACGGGCCGCCGTCCGCGCCGCCGAAACCGTGGCCACACTGGCCAATTATATCCGGCTGCTGGGTCATGAGGCCCGCGCCCATAGCCATAGCTCATCGGATGTTAACCTCCATGCCCTCGCCGTGGCCGCCGGGCTGGCCACCGTTGAGCAGGACACGGATGGCCCCTATCTCACCACCCCTCATATGGGCCGCCGTTTTGGCATCGGGGCGATCACCACCACGCTGGAAATGACCCCGGACCTGCCGCTGAGCCAGAATAGCCGGCCCGGCCTTACATGGTGGCTGGGCAAGGGTATGGCCAAGAATGGCTTTAATCAGCAGATGTTCAAAAACCGCCCCTTCAAGGACGGGGCCTTTCCCTTTGAACGCTCAAAGACTCAAGACACGCCCACCACCTTCATTGATGAGGACCGGGTGGCGCGGGTGCCAAAACGCGCCGATATGTTTGCCCGCGCCCTGTTCGGCGATATGGGACCGGCTTTGCAGAATGCCGCCAAAAATGGCAATTATGTGCGCAAGAATCCCACATCCTTTGCCGCCCGGGCGGGCCTTGGGGCTTTTATCGTTATCCAGAATGGCGAGGCGGCCCCAAAGGTCGCTGACAAGACACAGGATGCAGGCCGCAATGCCGACAATGTGAAGGCCGCGCTCTATTTTCTGGGGGCCGATGCGGTGGGGATCAGCCGCTGTCCCGACTGGGCCTATTATTCCCATGATGCGGGGGGCGAGGCCATCACCCCCTATCACAAGAACGCCATTTCAGTGATCATTGATCAGGGCCATGAAACCATGGACGGGGCCAGCGGTGATGACTGGATCGCCTGCGCCCAATCCATGCGGGCTTACCTGCGGTTTTCCCTGCTGGGCGGTATTATCGCTGGCCATATCCGCGCGCTGGGCTATAGCGCCCGCGCCCATACGGTCATGGACGGGGAAGTCTTACAGCCGCCGTTGTTGCTCCTGTCCGGCTTGGGCGAAGTGAGCCGCATTGGCGAGGTGATCCTGAACCCCTATCTGGGGCCGCGTCTTAAATCCGGGGTTATCACCACCGATATGCCCCTGCGCCATGACAAACCGATAAATTTCGGCCTACAGAATTTCTGTGATGCCTGCAATAAATGTGCGCGGGAATGTCCGTCCGGGGCGATCACCGCCGGGCCCAAGCTCATGTTCAATGGCTATGAAATCTGGAAATCGGACAGTCAAAAGTGCCTGTCTTACCGGGTGGGGCAGACCGCCGGGGCCATGTGCGGGCGATGTATGAAAACCTGTCCGTGGAATCTGGAAGGCTTGTTTGCCGAGGCCCCGTTTCGCTGGCTGGCGAGCAAAGCACCATGGGCGGCAAAGCCCTTGGCGAAATTCGATGACTGGCTGGGCAATGGCCGCCTGAACCCGGTCAAGAAATGGTGGTGGGATCTGGTGATGGTGGATGAGGGGCCCTATCAGATGGCCCCCGAAACCAACAAACGCGAACTTCAGGTTGATCTTGACCTGAAATATGAGGATCAGACGTTGGCGGTCTATCCGGCCAATCTGGCCCCGCCGCCCTATCCCGCTCCCTTCCCCATGGACCGGGAGGCCGGGATAGAGGCATACGAAAATCTGATCACCGCCAAGGCCTATAAAAAACGGCTGAAGCTGGGTGATGTCACGGGCCTGTCCCATAAATTCACCCTGCCCGAAGGCCCGCCGCCGGTCTTTCAGGTTGAAATTTCCAAAGTGGAAAAAATGACCCCGGACGTAACCAAATATGAATTTTCTCGCGAGGACGGCACCCCTCTGCCGCCGTTTGAAGCGGGGGCGCATATTGATGTGGTGGTCGCGCCGGAATATCTGCGCCAATATAGCCTGTCCGGTGATCCGGCGAACCTGTCCCGCTATCAGATTGCCGTCCTGCGCGAGGATGAAGGCCGAGGCGGATCGAAGCTCATGCACCGTATATTTACCGAAGGCCGCAAGGTCTTTATCTCGCCGCCGCGCAACCACTTCCCCCTTGCGGAAACAGCGGCGAAATCCTTTCTCATGGGCGGCGGCATCGGTGTCACCCCCATGATTGCCATGGCCCATCGCCTCCATAGTCTGGGCAGGGATTTTGAGCTTCATTATTCCTGTTCCACCCGGCAGGTGGCGGGATTCCTGACCGACCTTGCGGCGGCGGCGTGGTCGGATAAAGTCCACTATCATTTTTCCGATGAGGGCAGCCGAGCCGAGCTTGATAAAATATTTTCCAAACCAAATCCGGACCATCACATCTATGTCTGTGGCCCGGACCGCTTTATGTCAGCGGTTCTGGAGGCCGGGGAAAAGGCGGGCTACGGCGAAGAAAATCTGCACCGGGAATATTTCTCAGTGCCGGAGGTGCCTGAATATGTGAACCATGACTTCACTTTGCAGCTGGCCAAGACGGGGAAAGACATTCCCGTTCCGGCGGATATGAGTGCCACTGATGCCTTGGCCAAAGCGGGAATTCATGTGGATGTGAAATGTTCAGACGGCCTGTGCGGGGTTTGTGCTTGCGGCTTGCTCAACGGGGATGTGGACCATCGGGATTTTGTCCTCAGCAAAAAGGCGCGGGAAACAAAGATTATCCTCTGTTCCTCCCGCGCCCGCGATAAAGATGGCGTTGTTACAATAGATTTATAGAGTTACGGCCCATATTCATATGGGCTGAAGGGTGCGACTGCGCCCCGCCAGCATTCTGGCGAAGCATGCGCGGCGTTTGAGCGCCCAAACAGGGGAACCCTGTTTGGTAAAAAGATTTATAATACTTCAAACAGGCCAGCGGCCCCCATGCCGCCGCCAACGCACATGGTGACGACTACATATTTGACGCCGCGCCGTTTGCCCTCAATCAGGGCATGGCCGATCATGCGTGACCCACTCATGCCATAAGGGTGCCCGATGGAGATCGCCCCGCCGTTCACATTCATGATCTCATCCGGAATCCCCAGCTTGTCCCGGCAGTAAATCACCTGCACCGCGAAGGCCTCATTCAATTCCCACAGGCCAATATCATCCATGCTCAGGCCGGTATTTTTCAACAGCTTTGGAATGGCAAAAACCGGGCCGATGCCCATCTCGTCCGGCGCACATCCGGCCACCGCCATACCCCGGTACAGGCCCAAAGGTGTCAAACCGCGCCGCTCAGCCTCCGCCCGCTCCATGAGCAGATTGGCCGAGGCCGCATCGGAAAGCTGGCTGGCATTGCCGGCGGTCACGGTGCCGCCCTCAATTACCGGCCCAAGACCGGCCAAGCTGTCCGCCGTGGTAGAGGGGCGATTGCCCTCGTCCTTCGCCAGCACCACATCCTCATAACTGATTTCGCCAGTTTCCTTGTCCTTGATGGCCTTTTTGGAGGGTAAAGGTACAATTTCATCGTCAAATTTTCCGGCCTCCTGTCCCGCCGCCGTGCGCATCTGGCTTTGCAGGGCATATTCATCCTGGGCATCCCGGCCAATGCCGTAACGCTCGGACACGATCTCAGCCGTTTGCAGCATGGGCATATAGGCCGCCGGGACTTTCTTCAACAATCCCTTGTCTATCTGTTTCATGATCAGCTCAAAGGCCGGACCCTGCACAATGGAGATATTATCAAGGCCGCCGCCCACAGCGATGGTCATGCCGTCACAGATGATCTGCTTCGCCGCCGTCGCCACCGCCATCAGGCCCGATGCGCATTGACGGTCCATGGTCATGCCCGCCACCGATGGGGGCAGGCCCGCCGCCATGGCGCTGGTCCGTCCCACATTCCAGCCCGTGGAGCCAGCGGGCAAGGCTGTGCCCATGAT
>UOED01000059.1_pt1 | contig 17352 bp, 14 predicted proteins | sample 1990161 | NCBI WGS metagenome assembly UOED01 (sample SAMEA4728526, study PRJEB27164) | hydrothermal vent metagenome | biome: marine basaltic hydrothermal vent biome; feature: marine hydrothermal vent; material: mineral | place: Pacific Ocean | collected 2011-06-14/2011-07-23 | depth 1741 m | reverse complement strand
AAATCCGGTTGGCGGACGGGGTGCCGCGCGGCATTTCTGCCCCTGTCCTGCCGGGCATTATCGGCATGGTATCCACCATGATGGGCATCGGCGGCGGGGCCATGAGCGTCACGATCCTGACCCTGTTTAACGTGCCGATCCACCGGGCGGTGGGGACATCGGCCCTGTTCGGTCTGTTTATCGCCCTGCCGGGCACCATTGGCTATATGATTTTGGGACAGGGGAATATGCTCCTGCCGCCGGGCAGTGTGGGTTTTGTCAATGTGATCGGCTTTCTGATTCTGTCGCCCGCCACCTTTCTAGCCGCCCCCCTTGGTGCCCGCATTGCCCATGCCCTGACTCAAAGACAGCTCAGCATGACTTTTGGCGCTTTCCTTATGGTCGCCGCCGTCAGAATGTTGTATCGTAGTATGGTCTGATAAAAAGGGGATGTAATGTCACAGATAGATTCTTGCTTTAATATTGAGGATTTTCGCAGGCTGGCCCGCAAACGCCTGCCGCGCATGATTTTTGACTATCTTGACGGCGGGGCCGATGATGAGGTGACCCTTGGCCGCAACCAGAGCAGTTTTTCAAAATTTCAGCTTATGCCCCGCGCCCTGCGGGATGTGGGGGATATTGATCTCACCACCATTGTTCTGGGCCAAAAAGTCGACCTGCCGGTCCTGATCTCGCCCACCGGGCAGAGCCGTATGTTCCACCATACGGGTGAGCCGGCGGTGGCAAAGGCGGCGGCCAAAGCCGGGACCATATATGCCCTGTCTTCCGTGTCCAGCACCTCGATTGAGGATACCGCCAGCGCGTCCGATGGCCCCAAGTGGTTCCAGATATATGTCTGGCGCAATCGGGACATCACCAAGGAATTTATGGACCGTTGCCGGGAGAATGGCTACCAAGCCCTGTGCTTGACCGTGGACCTGCCGGTTCATGGCAATCGGGAACGGGACTTGCGCAATCACCTGACCTTTCCGGCGGCCCCAACCGCCAAAACAATTTTTGATGTGTTGAGCCACCCACGCTGGCTTTATCATTATCTGACCAGCCCGGCGATTGAGATTTCCAATGTAACGAATTCGCCCAGTGCCAGTTTTTCTGACCGTAGCGGCCTGCTGGACTATATTACCAAGCAATTTGATCCGACCGTGAACTGGGATGATGTGGCCTGGATGATTGAACAATGGGACGGACCGTTCCTGATCAAGGGGATTATTAATCCTGAGGACGCCCGCCGGGCGGTGGAGGTCGGGGCCAATGGCATTATCGTGTCCAATCATGGGGGTCGTCAGTTGGACTTTATGCCGCCTACCATCGAGATGTTGCCGGATATAGTCAAGGCGGTGGCGGGCCGGGCAGAGATCCTGCTGGACAGCGGGGTGCGGCGCGGCACCGATGTGATCAAGGCACTGGCCCTTGGGGCGACGGCGGTGATGATTGGCCGGCCTTGTCTCTATGCGTTGGCCGCTGGCGGTGAGGCGGGCGTTGACCGGATGTTTGACCTGTTACGGGCAGAAATCATGCGGGATATGGCCCTGCTGGGCTGCACGAAAATTTCCGACCTGACCCCGGAATTCATTCACCGCTTTTAAGAAAATCCATAATCACTTTTTGCAGGTCCGGTTTATGAAGCAGGCTGATATGGCCGCCGTTCCGTTGGTGAACTGTGCATTTGGGGCCGCGCGTTATCATCATCTCCACCTCATGGTCGGGGATGATGGATTTTTTGGCGCGGATCAATAACGTTCTGGCGGTAATCCTGTCATAATGATGCCAGAGATCAAAATCCTGTCCGTGGAGACTGAATTGATTGGCCAGCGCCGGGTCATTCTGAAAGGTGAACAGGCCGTCATCATTCTGGCGGCACCATGTTTCGGACAGGTGACGCCATCTTTTGTCATCCAACACCAGACCGCCGCGGGTCAGCATTTCTTTCAGATAGGTTTCAAATTTGGTGAAGCTGTCAAAATGCGGGGGGCTGGCAATATTTTTCATGGCCGCCTGTCGGAGCCATTCGGGAAAGCCCGGCCCCACATCATCAAGGATTAAATGGCTGATGATACATTCGGTCATGGTGGCGGCAAGGACCAGGCCAAGGCCGCCGCCCTTTGACGCCCCGATCCAGCGCACTTGGCTCAGCCCCAATTGACCCAGTAAATCCCGCGCCATTTCGGCATAAGCGGTCAGGCCGGGATCTCTTTTTCTGTCATGGGTCCAGTCCGACAGGCCGCAGCCAATGGAATCCGGGCAGATCACATGATAGTCGCGGGCCAGCCGGGCGGCCAGTTCCTCATGGTCGCGGCAGGTGCCGGTGACACCGTGCCAGATGACAACTGTATCCTGATCCGGCTCACCCCATTCCAGAAAATGGATGTTGCGTCCCTGACATTTCAGGAATCGTGACTGCGGTTCGGGCATATTGTTACCGGGCATCCTCCCGGATATTATCCAGAATCCGGTTGAGATAATCCAGAAGCTGTTCGCGGTTTTCTTCGGAGAAGCCTTCCAATGCCTGATCCTCGCGGGAGAAGGCGGGGACAGAGGCCTTGGCAAAAACATCGCGGCCTTTGGCGGTCAGGTAGACCAGAACATAGCGATTGTCGTTTTTGCGTAATTTACGGGTCACCAGCTTTTCCTTTTCCATAGAATCAATCACCCGGCTGACCGAGGATTGCTCCATCATGGTAAAGGTGCAAAGGTCGCTCATATTGCGGCCATCTTTTGCATGAAGAGCGCAGAGTACCCGCCAGCGCGATACATTTATCTTCTGGGGTCGCAGGCAATCCTGCAAGTCCATATTCATGCGGTTGGTAATCCGGTACATGACATAGGGAATGAAATCATCAAGAAAGGCTTCGTCACCCCCGGTCTTCTTTTCCCTCACAGTAAATTATCCTTTTTTAACCCATATTCCTGATAGATTGTAAGGTGCTTTACAGATTATGGCTACCCATAACTGAGAGAAATGGCTATGATTCTGCCATGACACGTAAATTTAAACGACGGGAGTTGATTTTGGCACAGGCCAGTCAGCTTTTTATGGAAAAAGGCTTTGCCGCCACCTCGCTGGAGGATATTGCCGAGGCCGTGGGCATCCGGCGGGAATCCCTCTATTATTACTATCCGGGCAAATATGACCTGCTTTACGATATTATCGAGCCGCAAATTGCCAAAGTAATGACAGGCTTTGAAAAGGTCATCGGGCAGGATACAGATATTCGGACCACCATTGAACGGGGTATAGAAAACCATCTGAATTATTTTAACGCCGATTATCTTCATATGGCTATGGCGGTCCGGAAGAACAGCCGGGACGAGGTGGAACAGAAGTTCGCCCATCTGCGCCGCCTGTTCAAGAATTATGAAAACCTATGGCTGATCTTGCTCACCACTGCCCAAAAGGAAAGGCATTTACAGGGTCATATCCCGCCAAAAATGCTGGCCTATTCCATTTTGGGCCTGTGCAACAGCCTGTCCAGCTGGTACATGCCGGACGGGGAAATGTCCCTCGACCAGATCGCCCGTCATTACAGCCGGATCATTCTGGACGGTATTGCGCCTGCTTAGCCGGTTTTTTCAAAATCCGGTTTGCGCCGTTCGGAAAAAGCGGAAATGCCCTCTTTTGCCGCCGCCGTGCGCGCACTGTCGCCAAAGGCCTGATAGCCGACCTCAAGCGCCGCCGCCAGTGACGTGGCCTGTGCCGCGTCCGCCACAGCCTTTTCGATGATGGCAATGATTTCACCGCTTAAAACCTGGCCCGTGACGGCCTTGCCGTTTGCGGCGGCAAAACCCGCAAGGTTAATCGGCGCATCAGTGATTTTATAGGGCTTGCCCTGAAGGGCATCCAGCTGACGAATGGCGGCGGGAATTAAATCCTCCGGGGCTGTAACCAGCTCGGCGATCATGCCCAGATCACGGGCCTTTTCAGCGGTTAGTTTCTCGGCGCGGGTCAGCATGTTGTTGAAAACCGCCGCGCCAGCAGGCCAGCGGCGATAGGGAATGACCATGGCTCCGATGCCCGGCACAATGCCAAGGGTGACCTCCGGCAATTGCATCCATGCCGTGTCCCGGGCCACAAGGGCATGACAGCGGGTGGCCAGTTCAAGACCACCGCCTAAAGCCAGCCCGTTGAGGGCCGCCACCACCGGTTTGGGGCAACGGTCAAGATGAACCAGCAACCGCGAACAGCTTTTGGCATAGTCAACGCTCTGGTCTTTATCGCCGAGCATGGCGGGGAATTTGCCAATATCCGCCCCGGCGCAAAAGGCCTGTATGCCGTAACCGGTAATGACAAAACCTTTGACCTGTGGGTCATTCTCATAGGCGGTAATTACCGACAGGATTTCATCGGTCATCTGATCGTGGAGCGCGTTCATGGCCTCTGGCCGGCGCAGGGTGATGACCTTGGCCCCGGCCACATCATCCACCAGAATATAACGGTGAAAATCCAGATAATCGGCGATTGCTTTTTTCGGCTGGGGCATGCCCGGCTTATAGGCGGCAAATTCATTGAGGATACGCATGACCTCGGCCTCGCCGTAATCCCGCATCAGCTCTAGCGGGCCTTTTTTAAAGGCAAAGGCAAGACAGCAACCCAGATCAAGGTCCGCCGCCGACCCGATTTCACGGTCCAGAATATCCACCGTCTGGGAAAAGAGAATGCCCAGCAGGCGATCCCGGATGGTGGCCGCCACATCCGGCGCCACATCCACCGGGGAGCCGGGCGGGTTGGTCTCCCATTTATCCACCTCGTTAAATATCGTGGCGGGGGTGTAATGATCGCCCTCATCGGCGGCCTGCACCGTGTTGGTTTCCACAATGATCGGATTGCCATTGGCCAGATTAAGGACAAAGAACGGCCCCGCATGGACCAGCTCCATGGCCACGCTGTCAATCTCCGCCGGGCTGGCAATATCCAGCAATAGCGCCGCCTCATTGCACCAGTTATCAAATATCCGGTCCAGCATGAAACAGACCGCATCGGTGGTGATCATGGGCACCTTGCCGGTCATGGCAAAGAACCAGCGTAAATAACTGCCCAAAGCCGGGTCGGCTCCTGACCAGTCAATGACCTCAACCACCGGATTTTGGAAAGCCGGGGCAAAGAAATGGGTGACTGTGGCCCGTTCCGGGTGGTCCAGATGGGAAAACAGCCGTTCCGCCGGCAGGGAACTGGTGTTGGACGTAATCAGGGCATCGGGGCGGATATGGGCTTCGATCTCGGTAAATATTTTTCTTTTTAAGGCTAAGTCTTCCGTCGCGGCTTCCAACACCCAATCACAGTCTTTCAGGGCGCTATAGTCGGTTGAGGTCACCAGATTTTTCCGGACGGCGGCGGCCTGCTGTTCGGTCAGCTTGCCCCGCTTTAAGCCCTTTTCCACATAGGCATGGATACGGTCAACCGCCCGTGTCAGGGCCTCCGGATTAATATCAATCAAGACCAATGTCAGGTCCGACAACGCGCTTTTCAGGTAATAGCCAATATCCGGGCCAATGGTGCCCGCACCGATAATGGCGATGGATTTAGGCATCTTGCGGTCCGTATCCAGCAGTACCGGATTGTGAATCGTTTGAGCACTCATGATATTTTCCTCAATCGTAATATTTTTGATAACGGATTAATTCTACACTAACGTAGAATTTTATCAATAGCTGTTGTGAATAGACCTTGAAAAGCCCCGGAAAAGCCCTATCCTTCAATAAGTATGAAAAAAAAGCAGGCATCATTTATCGAACAGATGTATCAGGATAACCACGAGGGGTTCCTGAGGTTCCTGTTGCAAAAAACCCGCAACCGGGAAGATGCCCTTGATATTTTGCAGGAAGCTTTTCAGAAACTGATGAACCGGGACGGCCTCTGTGATATGGAAAACCCCCGGGCCTATCTTTATCGCACGGCCATCAATATCATCATTGACCGCCAGCGCAAGGGCCAGCATCATATCAAATATATCCGTGAAGTGACCGGCGATACGGTAGCCTTTCCCGCCAGCGACGTGATCCCGCCGGACCGCCATGTGGCCGCCCGTCAGGAGCTGGAGGCGGTATACAGGGCGTTGGATTTCCTGCCTGAAAAATGTCGCCGGGCGTTTCTCATGCATCGGGAACAGCATATGACTTACGGCACCATTGCCGAGAATCTGGACGTTTCTGTTAGTATGGTGGAAAAATATATTATACAAGCACTGAAACATTTAAGGCGTAAATTAAAATAATAAAATTGAGGGTTTGGCCCAGTGGTTCGTTAAGATTTAAGTACGGGGTAAAGAAGACAGAAATATGAGTGAACAGATTATAGACGACAAGCTGCTGGACGAAGCCACCGAATGGTTTGTGCTGATGCGGGCCGATGATATTTCCGGGGCGCGCGCGGACGCCTTCGTTGACTGGATCAGCCAAAGCACCCGCCATCAGGCGGCCTACGCGGAAATAGGCGGCTTCTGGGATGGTCTGCCGGTGCCCACCGCCGCGTCTGTGACCTCTCTGTCTGATCATAAAGCCAAACAAACGCCGCCGCCCGCCAAACGCAAATGGTCGCCGCGCCTGATCGCGGCCTCTGTCGCCTTTCTGATCATCAGCATTGTCGCTGTCCAATATAGCTCGGTCTTTATGATGGACAGACGGATCACAAAAATGGGGGAACTGGCCGACATTATTCTGGATGATGGTTCCCATCTGGCCATGAATACCAACAGCGAAATCCGCATTGATCTGCAAAAAGACAAACGGATTGTCTATCTGGACCGGGGCGAGGTCTTTTTCGAGGTGGCCCGCGATGAAAAACGGCCTTTCTTTGTGGAAACATCCGGCGGGCTGGTCCGGGTTCTGGGGACAAAATTCAACATCCGCCGCAAGGGCAACAGCAGTGATGTGACCGTTCTGGAAGGTTCTGTCGGGGTCATGGATTATGGTCATATAAAGGGGGATGAGGCAACCATGACCATGGATGCAACCCTGTCCCCCAATCAGAAGTTTATCCTTGGTGATGATGCGGTGGCCAATGTGGCCATCCCGGCAAGTGCCGCCGCCGTCCTTGCATGGCGCGACCGGAAACTTATTTATAACGGGGAAAGCTTTGCTACTTTGGTGGCAGACATCAACCGATATTATGACGGCGAAATCCGCATCGGCGATCCTGTCCTCAATGACATAAAGGTTGTCGCGATCCTGAAAATAGAGGACCGGACCGCCACTCTGAAGGCACTGGAAACCACATTCAATGTGACCGCCCGGCCCGTGTCAAAGAAACTCATCATGCTCTATCCCAATAATAAATAATATTGTATAGTACATACTTATAAAAAACAGTATGGGAGGACGCTCAGGGAATGCGACAAATATTTGTCGGATTATTTCCTATCTTTGTGGTTATTTTGAACAGCCTTGTCCTGACATTCGGGGTGAGCCAGATGTTGTATGGCCAAACGGTCAGACAGGATGTAAAAAAGTCTTTCTCGATCAGGGCTCAGCCCTTGTCCTCTGCTCTTCTGGATTTTGGCGCACAGGCCGATATGTCTTTGCTTGTCCGTAAAGCAGATACCGAAGGCATAACCGTAAAAAAACTGTCCGGCAGTTTTTATGCCAAAGACGCTTTGAATATTCTACTTGCGGGCACAAAGCTTGGGTTTGAATATATTGGTTCAGATACTATTTACATATCACCGGATTTATTTCGGCCCGCACCCGCTAAACCAGCCCGGCAAACGGCAGATCAAGATATAACAACCGATGAAACCCTTAATGAAGATAAAATGGCCACGCTGGACGAGGTTATCGTTACCTCTCTGCGGCGGCGGAGCAATATGCAAAAGGTCCCCGTGGCCGTGTCGGTTATCAAGCCGCCTCTGATCCGGGAAGCGCGTATTCACGACATAGAGGATGTAGGCACCCGCATCCCCGGCCTGACCGTGTCCAGTTTCAGCATTGGGCAACCGACCATTCATATGCGCGGTGTCGGGTCCAACGATGACGGGGCGGCGCTGGATAATTCCATTGTTCTGTTCATTGATGATGTCTATGTGGGGCGCATCACCTCTATTAATATGAGTTTTTTCGACCTTGAGCAGATTGAAATCATACGCGGGCCGCAAGGCACCCTTTACGGCAAGAATGCCATTGGCGGGGCCATCAATGTAACCAGCAATAACCCAACGGACCATCTGACCGGAGAGGTGGAAGCCACCCTTGGCAATTACAACCGGTTTGACCTGCGGGCCAACATTAGCGGCCCCCTGATTGAAGACAAGCTTTTGGGCAGGCTGGCCTTCCATTCCAGAAAGCGGGATGGCTGGCAGAAAAGTCTTTTTCTGCCGGGTATTAAACAGAATGATGAAAACACATGGGCGGCGCGGGGCAAGCTGTTGCTTGCCGTTAATGATACGACGCAGATTGACCTGAACGGGGATTACAGCCGCGATGATCTTGAAAGCACAGGCCGCATTCCGGTGGTGGGCAGGGTGCCGGTGCGCCTGCTGGGTCCGGACGGCAGACCCACGGGACAGAGTGCCTTGCCCACAGATATTTTCAGTGCGCTCGGCGGTAATGTGCGTACGGCCATCAACAGCGACCGGGGCTTTACCGACCGGACGATCTGGGGCCTGAGCAGCCGGATCAGCCGCGAAGGTGATTTCGGACGGCTTCTGTCAATCACCGCCCTGCGTCAGACTGATTTTGCCTGGCTGGAGGATTCAACAGGTTTGCCATCTTCCGTCACTGATCAAAAGGTCAATTCCAACGTCAATGAAAAACACAGCCAGTTCTCTCAGGAATTACGCTGGATTTCCCCCGATGAAGGGCGATTGAAGCATGTTCTTGGCTTTTATTACCTCTATGAGCATACCCACCGGATTGAGAGTTTTATCTTTCCCCGGCGAAAATCTACGACCGATCAGGATAATGAAACCAACAGCTTTGCTATTTTTGGCGAGGCCACATACGCCATAACCAAAAAAGTGAGTTTTACGGCTGGTGCGCGCATGACCTATGAAACCAAGAATATGGTCCAGCAAAATACCATCAATGGCGACCGGACAATCCTGCTGGAGGATTTTACCCTGAATAACAAAGGTAACTGGACCGATTTCTCGCCGAATTTTGTCCTCTCGTGGCAGCAGAGTGACGATATTATGTGGTACGGCAGTATTTCGCGCGGTTATAAAAGCGGCGGATTTCAGGGCGCGCCGGCCACTCGTGAGCTGGCCCGCCGGACAATCAATCCGGAATCGGTATGGAATTATGAAATTGGTTATAAGTCCCAATGGCTGGATGATCGCTTTCGCCTGAATCTGGTGGGTTTCTATTCTGATTATCGGGATTTACAGGTGGTCCAGTTCAAGACCGAAGGTAATTTCGGCGTTTTCCAGACCAGCAATGCGGCCTCGGCCAGCCTGAAAGGCGTGGAGCTGGAATTCACCCTGAAACCAGTTAGCGGGTTAGAGTTTTTCGGCTCCTATGCTTTTCTGGACGCCACCTATGATAAATTCAATGACCTGTCAGGGCGGGATTTTACCGGTAATGTTCTGCGGCAGGCCCCGCGCCATTCCCTTTATCTGGCCGCCTATTATGAGCGGGACTTTTACAAAGGCCGCTTGAGGTTCCGGGCTGATTACCGCTATCAGGGTAAAAGCTTTCGCGAACCGGACAACAGCGTCACCATTCAGCCGGGCTTTGACCTTGTGGATGCGTCCATGGCCTATGAATCCGCTGACGACAGTTGGGAAGCAACCCTGTGGGCCAAGAATTTGCTGAACGAGGAATATATCTCCCACCTTTATGTCCTTGGCGGAAATGACTATGCCCTCTTTGGTACGCCGCGCACCTACGGCCTGACAATCACCCGTAATTTTTAAAAAATTAACAAAATGTTAAAAAAAACTGAGGGCTTTTTCATGCCCGCCGTTGAATAGAGTATTGCAGCCCGTGACATAGGGAGTGGCTGCGCATTATTACAATAACATTTTGATCAAAATATAGAACGGGAGTAAATCCATGAAAACCAGTATCAGACATAATATGCTGTCCGGCGTTGCCCTATTGGCCATCGCCGTGCCTTTTTCCGCCCAAGCCGCCGAAGAAGCTGATGACAGCCTGAGGATTGATGAAATCATTGTCACCTCCACCCTGCGGGCAAAAAATGTACAGGACATTCCAATTACGGTTGCCGTCCTAAGCATGAGCCAGATTAGCAAAGCCGACATCCATGATGCGGACGGGATCGCCAATTATGTGCCGGGCATGCAATATTCTGAATTTTCTCCGGGACAGGCCCTCTTTTCCATGCGCGGCGTTGGCTCCTTTGATGACGGGGCTGGTCTTGATAATTCTGTGGCTCTGTTCCTTGACGGCGTTTATATTGGCCGGGGGGCCGGGGTTAACTTTGACATGTTCGATCTGGAACGGATTGAGGTTCTCAAAGGTCCGCAGGGCGCATTGTTTGGCCGGAACACTATTGGCGGCGCAATTTCCGTGGTTACCCAGAAACCATCTGATGAATTTGCCGCCAAGCTAGCTGTAACCGGTGGTAACGAGGGTATCCTGCGGGTTCAGGCACTTGTGACCGGACCGATTTCAGAAAACCTGTCCGCCAAGATCGTTGGTAATTACCGCCGCCATGATGGCTTTGTCCGCAATACTTTGCTCAAAAAAGACCTGAACAACGAAAATCAGGGCTCCGTGCGCGGTCAGTTAAAACTGGATTTGGATGACAGTGAATGGATATTGTCTGCGGATTATATGAAAGATGACCGTGACAGTCAGGGACGTTTTCCAGTGGTGAGCGGCAACTTTGATTATGTGGGTGTTGCAGAATCTCTTGGTGCCAACAAGCCTCAGACATCCGCTTCCCCAATCAACGGCTTTTCAAAACGTGAGGGGGCCGGTACCAACCTGACGGGAAATGTTAATTTTGACAAGGGTACCTTTACCTCTATCACCGCCTACCGCACGGTTGATACCGCTTGGGCAATGCCTTCTGTTGGCGCGCCTCTGGGGGGCGGATTTGATCTGGCCAACGGCGTTTACGGTCTTGATGTGAACGATGTAATTGATGAATCCGTTGATACCTTCTCGCAGGAATTACGCTGGACATCGGAACTGGGCGGTAATTTTGGTTTTGTCGCGGGGGCTTTTTTCTTCACGGAAAAAACCGACCGGGTAGAGCAATTCAAGATTGATCGTAATACGGAAGCGACCGGTCAGGTAACCGTAGGTAACGAATATACCCGTACTCAGAATAAATCCACATCCTATGCCATCTATGGACAGGCCCAGTGGGATTTTGCCGAACAATGGACGTTGCTGGTCGGGGGCCGTTACTCTCGTGATAAGAAAGACTATGTGGCGACGGCAGTAAACTGCGGAAATTCCGAAGCGGTGCGGGCGGCGGCGGGCTTTGCCAACTTCCCGGCCTGTGATGGTGTCGGTGGTTCATTGCGCATCATTGCGGAAACTTTCCGGGTCCCCACCCAGAAAAGCTGGAATGACTTCTCCCCCATGGCCTCGTTGCAGTATCGCCCCAATGAAAATGTCATGTTGTTTGGTACTGTATCCACCGGTTATAAAAGCGGCGGCTTTGCCGGGTCGCAAGGGGTGGCCTCCGCTGCCTCCAAACCGGTGAACCCGGAAAGTGTGATCAATTATGAAATTGGTATTAAAAGCGATCTTGCCAATGGTACGGTACGTTTTAATGCTACCGCCTTCTATATGGATTACACTGACTTGCAAGTGGTTCGCTTTGGCCCGGTTGCCGGATCTGCTTTTGGATCATTCCAGACCACAAATATCGGGTCTGCGGATATTAAGGGTTTTGAAACGGAATTGACCTGGGCGGTGTCGGAAAACTTCACTTTGAGTGCCAGTTACGCCTTCCTGGATACGGTAGCTAAAAACCTGATTCTGGAGTTAAGAAACGGCCCTGTCGATTTTTCCGGCCTGCCCCTTCGTCAGGCACCTAAAAACTCGTATAATATAGTTGCTGATTATGATGCGGAGCTGGATAATGATCGGGGGTCATTGAATTTCAATGCCAACCTGTCACATACTGACGAATCACATAATGATTTTGCGACCGCCTCACAGACCTTAAATCAGGCGAAAACGCTGTTGGATGCGGGGGTTACCTGGACGGCATCTGATGAGAAATACAAGGTTTCTCTCTGGGCTAAAAATCTGCTCAGTAAGAACTATGTGGCCCATTCCTATTTCATCGGCCCCGGCACAATCGGAATATGGGGCGCGCCAAGAACATATGGTGTAACCGCAACGGCTAACTTTTAAGTAACCCGGCTATACAGATGATTTTAAGGGGCCAGTTTCTGGCCCCTTAATTTTTTTGGATAAATGCCGCCGCTTAATATAAACTCTGTAAAAATCAAAATACCGGGAGTTACAATGTCATCGCCTGAAACTGAAAAATGTCTCAATAATCCCAAGTTCAAAGAGCTCACTCGTGCCCGCGCCAATGGTAATATACTCTTTAGCCTGATTATCCTTGTGGGTTACGGCATCTATGTTCTGGGTATTTCCTTTGCCCCCAAACTCATGTCCAGTCCCGTGACAAGTGGCAGCAGCCTGACCTATGGCATCTTAATTGCCGTGTTGGTTATCGTCAGCGGCATGGTCTGCTCCGGCCTTTATGTCTGGTGGGCAAACCGGAAATTTGATGTCCTGAAACAGGACTTGTTGAAAGATTTGGGCCATGAGTAAAATGTTACGTGTATTTCTAGTATCCCTGACAGTATTTTCTTTTTCCGGCCCGGTCATGGCCGCCGGGGGGGTGGCATTGGGCGAGGTTGAAAAACAACCACTGAATATCACCGCCATATTTATGTTTTTTATCTTTGTCATGGCCACCCTTGGCATCACCTGGTGGGCGGCGCGGCACACCAAGACCAAGGATGATTTCTATGCGGCGGGCGGCGGCATCAAACCGTGGCAGAACGGGACCGCCATTGCCGGTGATTTCATGTCGGCGGCGACTTTCCTGGGTATTACCGGGGCCATTTATGGCTTTGGTTTTGATGCGCTGGTGCTGGCGGTCGGGGTTATGGCCGCCTGGCCGGTCATTCTGTTCCTGATTGCCGAGCGATTGCGCAACCTGGGCAGCTATACCTTCATTGATGTGGTGTCTTACCGGCTGGAAAAAAAGCCGATCCGGATTATTTCCGCCATTGGTTCCCTGTCGGTGATAATCTTTTACCTGATTGCCCAGATGGTCGGGGCGGGCAAGCTTATTCAACTCCTGTTTGGGGTGGATTATGTTTATGCGGTGGTATTGGTCAGCTTCCTGATGATCTGCTATGTGAGTTTTGGCGGTATGTTGGCCACCACATGGGTTCAGTTGATAAAGGCGATCCTGCTGCTCATTGGCGGCACATTCATCGCCTTCACTGTGATGCAGAGCTTTGATTTCAGTTACGAGGCCTTGCTGTCCAGTGCCGCAGAAAGCCACCCCAAGGGTACAGCCGTCCTTGGCCCGGGCCTGTGGATGCAAGACCCCATTGCCATCATTTCCATTGCTCTGACCATGATGTTCGGCATTATGGGATTGCCCCATGTGTTGATGCGTTTTTTCACGGTCAAGGATGCCAAAGACGCCCGCAAATCGGTTTTTGTCGCCACCACCCTGATGGGGTATTTTTATATCCTGATCATCATCATCGGTTACGGCGCGATGACCTTCGTTATGGACAACCCGGACTATCATGACGCGGCGGGTAAAATTCTGGGCGGCGGCAATATGGTGGCGCTCCATCTGACCCAATATATGGGCGGCAACCTGATGCTGGGCTTTATGTCGGCGGTGGCCTTTGCCACCATCCTTGCTGTGGTCGCCGGGCTGACTCTGGCCGGGGCCGCAACCATCGCCCATGACCTCTATGCCAAGACGTTCAAAAAAGGCCCGGTCAGCAATGCAGAGGAAATCAGAGTTTCCCGCATGGCGACCTTTGCCCTTGGGGCCGTTGCCGTCGTGCTGGGCATAGCCTTTGAGAAACAGAATGTGGCCTTTGTCGCCTCACTGGCGCTGGCCATCGCCGCCAGCGTCAATTTTCCGATCCTGATCACCTCCATGTATTGGCGGGGCATGACCACCAGAGGTGCTTTGGCGGGGGGCACTGTGGGCCTCATCCTGTCCATTGGCCTGATCATTCTGGGGCCGGGGGTATGGACAGCGGTTCTGGGCAATGCGGAGCCAATCTTCCCCCAGATTTATCCTACTTTTTATTCCATGCCGCTGGCTTTTTTCGCGATCTGGCTGTTTTCCGTGACGGATAAAAGCGGGCAGGCGGAAAAGGAAAAAGCCCTGTTCGATGAACAATATGTCCGTTCTGAAACTGGAATAGGCCAGAGCAAGGCCAGCGATCATTAGAGCAATATCAAACCTGATCCTATCCTAAAGTGCGCACGGGGTCCTTGCCGTCCCAGTTAACAGACGGCTCTTTGAGGGCGGAAAAGAAACCTTCCACGGCGGGGGTCATTTCAATAAGCTCTATCATGCCCCCTGTTTTGGCCATGGTATCAACGTAAGCCGCGCGGGCGTTGATGGGGTCGGGAACCTTGCCGTACAGAACTTCACTATTACCCGCCGCCACATGACGCGCCAGATCATTATCGAAGCTGTCGGTGGAAATGGCCCAATGATGGAACCCATATCCCCGGTTGTCGGTCACTTCGGTATATACGGACGGGGCATTGCTGTGCTGGACAATAAGTTCAAAACACATGGAGCCCGAAAAACCAAGGGCAAGGGTAATGTCAATATCACCGGGTTTCCCCCGGTAGCGATAATCATCAAGGGCAAAATGCTCAAACAGGAAAAAAGGACCAACTCCCAGCGTATCAGTCCATTCTTTCATGGCTTTTTCAATGTCCTCAACCACATAGGCGACTTGCATAATGGCCCCCATTGGTTGCCCGAATGATAGTATTTTGCTCATGTTTTATCCTTCATTTGGAACGTCTATCAGAAATAGATGATAATATGACACAGTAGCGGCTATGCTGGCCCCGGAGCAATAGCGGAAAACACTCAGAATTTGATTATATTTTTCCCAACATAAAAATATGCCGGAAAATGAGTATTATCCGTCATAGACGTGCGAAATAAGAATATTTAAACTTTCTTTGAAAATGAATTAAAGGAAGTTTTTTATGTCTGATACCAGCTTAACTATCAAGAATTGCGTCAAAGCCAACACGCCGCACCGTCCGGCTTTTTTTAATCCGGCGCCGCTCCCCTGGGCGGACTGGGTCATGCCGGGCACCTATTTTAAACTCCTGAACATCAATGAACTGACCGGCGGCTTTACCATGCTGTTGAAAGTTGACCCGGATGTGACGGCCCCGGTCCATCATCATATTGGCGGTATTGAGGCTTATGTTGTTGAAGGCGAGTTTGGTTACGGCGCGGATGATCGCGGCGGCGTTGGCAGTTACGTTCTGGAGGCGGGCGGCTCCATTCATGAGCCGTCATCCCCCGAAGGCGTTATCATGTTTGCCGTCGTGCATGGGCCATTGGTCGGGTACAACGAGGACGGTACTATTGCCGCCGTAATAGATGGCCGTTTTATGTATGATCTGGCCGGTCAAAATAATGTGGCGGACCATATTACAGTCACAAATACATTCACAAATGATGATTGAGTTACAATTGAAAGAAGGTGTGAAATGACAGCAAGATTTTCCGGAAAAACAGCAATAGTCACCGGCGGTGCGTCCGGCATCGGTTGCGCGGTCGTTCACCAGCTCTCTGGTGAGGGCTGCCATGTGATTGTGGCGGACATTAATCTGGACAAGGCTATCGAGGTTGCTGAAAGCCTGCCCGCTCAGTCAATCGCTTTTGAACTTGATGTCACTTCGGAGGCGGGTTGGGTGGCGGTTATGAAATATGCAAAAGATATTTTCGGCGGTCTTGACATATTGGTCAATAGTGCGGGCATTGGCTTTGCCGATAACTTTGAGGATATGCCCCTTGCCCATTGGAACGCCATGATAGCGGTAAATCTGACCGGGACGTTTCTGGGCTGTCAAAAAGCCATTAAATTAATGAAAAAAACGGTTACGCCAGCGGCAATAGTGAATATTTCCTCCATAGCGGGGCTGATGGGCGGTGAGGATATTGCCGGTTACAGCGCGTCCAAAGGCGGTGTGACCCTGCTCACCAAATCGGTCGCCCTATATTGCGCGGGCCGGGGATATGACATCCGCTGTAACAGCATCCATCCAACCTATGTGGATACGGAAATGCTGGACCCGGTGGCGGAGGCTTTTGGCGACCGGCAGATCATGCTGGATGGTATGGCGGCGCAAGTGCCCTTGGGCCGTGTGGCAAAGCCTGATGATATTGCCGGGGCAATATTATTTCTCTGCTCATCGGAAGCGGCCATGATCACCGGCCATCAAATGGTCATCGACGGCGGCCAGATGGCGGGGCTGCCCGCACAACATACGACATAATAAACAAAGAGGGACTTAATATGACGGATTCAGTAAGCGGTATCCTGCTCAAGATACTAAAGAAACATGATATTAAAAATATCTTCTGCCTTCCGGCGGCTCAATTGGGCATGGTCATGGACGGGGTTTCCCGTGATCCCTATTTCAATTATATCACCACCCGTCATGAGGAGGCCGCCGGGCATATGGCCCACGCCATTGGCAAGCTGACCAACAGTATGGGGGTATGTTTTGGCACCGTGGGGCCGGGGGCGACCAATATGGTGCCCGGCGTTGCCGCCGCCTGGGCGGATAATATTCCGCTGTTGGTGTTGACGCCCAACAACCCGTCCCGAACCATTGATCCGGGCCGGGACCAGCTTCAGGGAGCCGATCATATCGGACTGTATAAACCAATCACCAAATGGAGCGCGACTATTCGCTATGCCGACCGGGCGGCGGAACTGATTGAACGGGCCATCCATATTGCCCGGTCCGGGCGGCCCGGTCCGGTGCATCTTGATATTCCCGTGGATATTGGTGCCAGTGCCTGCGAACATGATCTGGACAGTATCCCCAGCATTAAAATCCCGCGCCCCGCACCAAATGCAGAAGATATGGATGAGGTGATAAACCTGTTATCCAAGGCCGCCCGCCCGGTGTTAATTGCCGGCGGTGGTGTGGCGCGATCCGACGGCACCGAAGAATTTCGGGAACTGGTCCGCACGACCGGCTTTCCGGCAACCACGACCATGAATGGCCGGGGTATCGTTCAGGACAGTGACGAGGCCTATATCGGCTGCGGCGGCATTCTGGGCGGTCACGGCGCATTGAAAGCCTTGCAGGAGGCTGATGTTATTCTGGCTGTGGGCTGTAAGTTTTCCAGCTGGATGGCGGTCAACAAACAGCCCATGTATCCGCCTGTGG
>UOED01000111.1_pt1 | contig 17917 bp, 21 predicted proteins | sample 1990161 | NCBI WGS metagenome assembly UOED01 (sample SAMEA4728526, study PRJEB27164) | hydrothermal vent metagenome | biome: marine basaltic hydrothermal vent biome; feature: marine hydrothermal vent; material: mineral | place: Pacific Ocean | collected 2011-06-14/2011-07-23 | depth 1741 m | reverse complement strand
TCTTTGGTGACGCCCTGGCGTCTTTGCTGGATTATACCGGTTATGATGTGGCCCGTGAATATTATATCAATGATGCGGGCGGCCAGATTGACGTTCTGGCCCGGTCCGCTTACCTGCGCTATGGGCAAGCTTTGGGGCAGGACATTGGTGAAATTCCGGAAGGCCTTTATCCCGGCGATTATCTGATTCCTGTGGGGAAGGATCTGGCGGAAAAATACGGTGATAAATGGCTGGATAAAACGGAAACCGAGTGGCTTTTTCCCATTCGGAAATTTGCCACCGATGCCATGATGGACATGATCCGCGCCGACCTTGAAACCCTTGCCATCAAGCATGATGTATTTTTTTCTGAACTGACTCTTCATGACAGCGGCAAGATTCAAGTTGCTCTGGATAAACTGGAGGCCAAGGGTCTGCTCTATACCGGCGTTCTGGAGCCGCCAAAGGGTACAAAGCCTGATGATTGGGAAATGCGGCCGCAAACCCTGTTTAAATCCACGGATTTCGGCGATGATGTGGACCGGGCGGTACAGAAATCTGACGGCAGCTGGACCTATTTCGCCGCCGATGTGGCCTATCATTATGACAAGATGGAACGGGGTTTCACCAGCCTGATTGACGTATGGGGCGCGGACCACGGCGGCTATGTGAAACGGGTTGAATCTGTCATAGAGGCCCTGAGCGACGGCAAGGTGTCCCTTGATGTACGGCTGTGTCAGATGGTCAAGCTGCTTAGGGACGGCACCCCGGTCAAGATGTCAAAACGCTCCGGCAGTTTCATCACCATGCGCGATATTGTGGATGAGGTGGGCAAGGATGTGGTGCGCTTCATCATGTTGACCCGCAAGAATGACGCCTCACTGGATTTTGACTTTGCCCGGGTGACCGAACAATCAAAGGATAATCCGGTTTTTTACGTCCAATATGCCCATGCGCGGGTTCATTCCGTGTTGCGTAAGGCGCGCGCGGCATATCCGGCTCTGGACATGTCCAAAACCAGTTTGGCCGGTGCCGATATGTCGATCTTTACCGACAGCAGCGAGCTATCCCTGATCCGCAATATGATGAACTGGCCCCGCTTTGTTAAGAGTGCCGCCCTGGCGCGGGAACCGCACCGCATTGCTTATTATCTCTATGAACTGGCGTCCGAGTTTCATGCCCTGTGGAATAAAGGTAATGATAACCTTGATCTTCGTTTCATTATAGAAGATGATATTGAAAAGACCCGCGCACGGCTGGCTTTGATTTCGGCGGTTCGTGATATTATCGCGTCGGGGCTGAATATTTTGGGTGTGGAGCCGGTTACGGAAATGTAACCCGGACCAGATGTCGAGAGGAATGATGCATGTCGAACGAAGGTGAAAAATCATCATGGCTTGAGCCATTACCGGAAGAATATGCCGCCGAGGGGGATATGACCGGGCGGCGGATGCTGGTGGCGGCGCTGACCGTTATTATACTGGCGATTTTTGGCGGTTTGATCTGGTATAGCTATATGGAAAGCAATAACAGTGGCCCGGTGCCGGTGGTGCGCGCCGATAAATCGGTGGTCAAGATCAAACCGGACACGCCCGGTGGCCTTCAGGTGCCGGATCAGGATAAAAATGTCTTTAACAAGATAACATCCGCCAATAATGATAAAGCTGATACATTGGCCCCCAGTGCAGAATTGCCCCTTGAGCGTCCTGTTGCTGTTGCGGGTACTGAGCCTGAACCGGCTCCTTTGCCGCCAAAAATGGACAGCAAAACAACAGAGGCCGCCGCCCGCAAAGTGGCCGCCATTGCCCCGTCCAGTGCCGGAAAACCCGGACGTTTTTTCGTACAGTTGGGGGCTTTTAGCAAAAAAACATCTGCGGAAAAACTCTGGGAAAAACTCGAAAAAGATAACGCAACCCTGCTTTCCGGTTTGGCGGCAGATATTATGATGATTGATCTGGGCAAGAAGGGGGCGCTGTATCGCCTGCGCGGGGGGATGATTACCACGCGCGGGGAAGCAAAAGACATCTGTGATACGCTGAAGGCAAAAAAACAGGCCTGTATCGTGGTGACAAAATAAATGGCGCGACCCGTCATTCTGGATTGCGAAGGCCAGACGTTAACCACAGAAGAAAAGGCTGTTTTCAAAGAGCTTGACCCTTTTGGTTTTATTCTGTTTGCCCGGAATTGCCACTCTCCCGACCAACTGAAAAAACTCACCGATCAAATGAAGGAAGCTGTGGGGCGCGAGGATGTGCCCATTCTCATCGATCAGGAAGGCGGACGCGTTTGCCGCCTTAATCCGGATTTCTGGCGCAAACCGCCTAGCGGTAAGGCCCTGCTTGACCTTTACCTAAAGGATGCAGAAATCGGGATTGCCGCCGTTAAGATCAATGCCCGGCTAATGGCCGCAGATTTGCGGGAAATGGGCATTACGGTTGATTGCTACCCCTTGCTTGATCTTGAATTTTCCGGTGCGGATAAGGTGATCGGTGACCGGGCGTTCGGCGGTGATGTTCATGTGGTCAGCCTGCTGGGTGAAGCGGCCTGTGATGGCTTGTTATCCGGCGGCATCCTGCCGGTCATAAAGCATATTCCGGGACACGGCAGGGCTTCGGTGGACAGCCACAAAGCCTTGCCCGTAGTGAACACGCCCCTAGAAGAATTACTGGAAACGGATTTTGTGCCGTTTAAGGCTCTAAAAGATATGCCATTGGCTATGACCGCCCATATTATCTATTCGGATATTGACCCCCATAATCCGGCCACCCTATCGGAAAAAGTCATTCGCCAGACCATTCGGGAATTGATTGGTTTTAAAGGGGTGCTGATCTCCGATGATGTCAGCATGAAAGCCCTGAAAAACAAAACGGCGAACAGTGCCAAGCAGGCCCTCGTAGCAGGATGTGATCTGGTGCTTCATTGCAATGCCCCGCTTGGGGAACGCCGCACGGTTCTGGAAGCCCTCTATGATTTTAATTATGTCAATGAAAGCTGGGTCGCGGATATTTTCCGCCAACGCGCGGATGTGCCCGGCATAGACAAGGCAGAGCTGACAAATTGGCTGGATAACGCATTAACAAGTTAGGTATATTTTAGTACAATGGATTATTTACAGGTTCTGCCGGTCATTATTTTACCGTTACTTTTGGCTATCACATTGCATGAGGCGGCCCATGCCTGGGCGGCGAACAAGCTGGGCGATAATACCGCAAAAATGCTGGGTCGGGTCAGCTTTAACCCCTTTGTTCATGTGGATCCATTTGGCACTATTTTGCTGCCCATAATACTGTTAATGAGTGGGGCGCCATTTTTATTCGGTTACGCCAAGCCGGTTCCGGTGAATTTCTCCCGGCTTAACAACCCGCGAAGGGATATGGTTTTTGTCGCTCTGGCGGGGCCTGCGGCCAATGTTCTGCTGGTCATATGTGCGGCTCTGCTACTTCATATTGTCGGGTTTCTGCCGGCAATGGCCGGGGACTGGCTCCTGAGAAACATCTTTTTCGCCATTCAGATTAACGCCGTACTTGCCGCCTTTAATATGCTGCCCATTCCGCCCCTTGACGGGGGAAGGGTTGCAGTTGGCTTATTACCCGATATAATAGCCCGGCCCCTGTCACGGTTAGAGCCTTACGGCATGTTTATCATCATTGGCTTGTTTCTGTTACCCGCATTGGGGCAGCAATTTGGCATGAATTTTAATATTTTATGGGCTATTCTTGAGCCAGTCATGAACCTTATTAAGCAGTTGGCGGTGCTGATCGCCCCCCATTAACACCCGTAAGCGGGAATTTCAGGATGACGGAACAACATTCAATTTTCGATGATAGTCGCCCGGTGACAGGGGATGATGACCATCGGCTTATTCTGGATATAGAGGGCTTTGAAGGCCCACTGGATGTGTTGCTCTCTCTGGCCCGAACGCAAAAAGTTGACCTGAAACAGATTTCCATTCTGGAACTGGTTCAGCAATTTCTGGAATTTGTTGCCGAAGCCAAGGTTCAGAAACTGGAAAAAGCCGCTGACTATCTGGTCATGGCCGCTTGGCTCGCTTATCTGAAATCGCGGTTGCTTCTGCCGGAAGAAACCGCCGAAGATGAATTATCCGCCGAGGAAATGGCCGCCCGCCTGACCTACCAACTGCAACGGTTAAGTGCCATCCGGGACGTGTCCGCCATGCTTATGTCGCGCAACCAGCTCAAAAGGGATGTTTTCGCCCGGGGCTGTCCGGAATCCGTGATCGTCACCAAGAACGCCACCTTTGACCTGAGCCTTTATGACATACTGCGGGCCTATGCGGATCATAAAACCCGTAAATCAATTGCCGACATACGTATCCACAAGCGTGATGTCTATACGCTGGACCAGGCTCTGGACCATTTGCGCAATCTCATCGGCACGGCCATTGACTGGACGGACCTTTTTCAGTTCATGCCCGATGATGTGGGCGGCGCGGCAATGAGCCGGTCGGCAAAGGCCAGTCTTTTTACGGCCTCCCTTGAAATGGCCCGGCAGGGAAAGGCGGAAATTGTCCAGAAACAAACCTTTGGCCCCTTATTTATCAGAAAAACGGACAGGTCAGACTGATGGAAACCATAGAACAGATCAGAATAATTGAAGCCTTGTTATTTGCCAGCAACAAACCTCTATCCTCTATCGCGCTCGCGGATTGCCTGCCGGAAGGAGCAAAGATCACCGAACTGCTGAGCGATTTGCAGGAACGATATCAGGGCCGGGGGGTTAACCTTGTGGAGGTTGCCGGGAAGTGGATGTTCCAGACCGCCCCCGATCTTGCCTTCTTGTTGCGTAAAGAGGTTGAGGAAGAAAAACGCCTGTCACGGGCCGCAGTGGAAACACTGGCCATCATTGCCTATCATCAGCCGGTCACCCGGGCCGAGGTAGAGGAAGTGCGCGGCGTATCCTTAAGTAAAGGCATACTTGATGTTCTCATGGAGGCCCGGTGGGTCAGACCCATGGGACGGCGCAGGACACCGGGAAGGCCCATGACCTATGGAACGTCTGATCATTTTCTGGTTCATTTCGGCTTGAATAGTATCAAAGACCTGCCGGGTCTCGCGGAATTGAAGGCCGCCGGATTTCTGGAGAATGTGAATACATCGCGCCTGAACCTTATGGATGACCAGAAACCCACCGAAGAACAGCCGGAATTGCCCGGCTCGGAAGATGAAAAAACCGATGATCAGGGATCAACCACAGAATAAATATTTTTTATGTTGCTTTCGCGGGCAAATTCGTTGATTTTCATCAAATGTTTTTCACCTCTAATGCTTATCATGCAATAGGTTTAAATATTTTGCATTGGGAGAATTAAAATGGGTTTAAGTTTCTGGCAAATTGCCATCGTTGTTTTGTTATTTGTCTTGCTGTTTGGACGGGGCAAGATTTCCGACCTTATGGGAGATGTGGCAAAGGGTATCAAAAGCTTCAAAAAGGGTCTGTCCGAAGATGATACGGATGTCGCCGCCTCTGAGGAGCCCAAGATTATCGAGCAGAAGACTGAAACTGCCGTCAATGACAAAAAATCTGAAAAGTCAAAGAGTTAACCTGACCCCAGGGACAAAGCATGTTCGATATAGGCATGATAGAAATGTTCGTGATTGTCGTTCTGGCAATCATCGTGGTCGGGCCGAGAGATTTGCCGGGGCTGTTGCGCAGCATTGGCCGGTTTGTCGCTAAAATCCGGGCCATGGGCAATGAGTTCCAAACCAGCATCAAACAGATGGCCGACGAGGTGGAACTGGAAGAAGTGACCCGCAAGCTGAATGAGGCCGGGAATATCCCCCTTGATGACGATGATGTGACACCGGACATCAAACCGGAAGCCAAGGATGACGGGCCAAAGGATTCGTCATGAGCGACAGCAAAGACACGGAAATCATCGAAAGCAGTTCCGCACCGCTGATCGAACATCTGATAGAGCTTCGGCGGCGATTGATCTGGATCGCGGTATATATCGTTATCGCTTTTATGGTTAGTTTCTATTTTAATGAAGAAATCTATATGTTTCTGGCCCAGCCTTTTGTCGATGTGTCGGCAAAATATGGTCAGGAAGCCAAAATGATATATACGGGCATGCATGAAGCCTTTTTTGTCTATCTGAAAATATCGTTTTTTACCGCTTTTTGCGTTACCTTTCCACTGATCTCAATTCAGATATGGAAATTTGTTGCGCCCGGTCTTTACGGAAATGAGAAGAAAGCCTTTCTGCCTTTTCTGGTTGGTACGCCCATTCTGTTCACGCTTGGCGCGGCACTGGCCTATTATCTGGTGATCCCCAATGCGTGGAATTTTTTCATGTCCTTTCAGGTGGGGGTAGGCGATGCCATGGGTGTTAACAAGGAACATCTGGCGGGGGTACTGTCCATTGAACTGTTGCCCACGGTCAAGGAATATTGGTCCCTTGTGATGCTATTGATCTTAGCCTTCGGGATCAGTTTTCAATTGCCTATTTTGCTTGTGCTTTTGGCGCGGGTCGGGATTGTTACCGCAGACGGGCTGGCCGCAAAACGGAAGTATATGGTCGTTGGCGCCTTTGCCTTTGCTGCTATTATGACCCCGCCGGACCCTGTAAGCCAGATCGGGCTGGGTATTCCCATATTGATTCTTTATGAAATCTCTATCATCTTTATTCGTTTAACCATTAAGGACAAGAGTAATGTTTGACATCAAGGCTATTCGGGAAAATCCTGAAACCTTTGATAAGGGCTGGAGGCGGCGGGGGATTGCGCCGCAGTCTGCGGATTTAATCGCTCTCGATACCAGCCTGCGGCAAAAGAAAACCGAATTACAGGACTGTCAGTCCCGCCGTAATGTGGCCTCCAAAGCCATAGGACAAGCCAAGGCATCGGGCGGCGATGCCGATGCCCTGATCCGGGAAGTAGCCGACCTGAAAAAACGCATGGCCGAGCTGGAAGAAGAGGTTCGGCTGGTTTCAGATGAGCTAACCCAAAAAATGTGCCGTCTGGATAATATTCCTGCCGATGATGTGCCTGACGGGGACGGCGAAGAAGATAATCTTGAAATTCGAAAATGGGGCGATATTCCAAGCTTTGATTTTACCCCGAAACAGCATTTTGATCTGGGCGAAGATCTTGGTCAGATGGATTTTGAGGGGGCGGCCCGCATGTCCGGGGCGCGCTTCGTTATCCTGAAAGCTGACCTGGCCCGGTTGGAGCGGGCCTTGGCCGCTTTTATGCTGGATATTCATACTACGGAGTTTGGTTATACGGAGACCAGCGTGCCGCTCTTGGTGCGGGATCATGCCCTGTATGGCACCAGCCAGTTGCCCAAGTTCGAGGAAGACCTGTTCAAGGCCACAACCGGTCATTATATGATTCCGACCGGAGAGGTGCCACTGACCAATATCGTCCGTGAGGATATTCTGGAAGAAGAAAAGCTGCCCCTGCGTTTCACCACGTTAAGTCAGTGTTTCCGTTCAGAAGCCGGGTCTGCGGGGCGGGATACGCGCGGCATGATCCGCCTGCATCAGTTTAACAAGGTGGAACTGGTCAGCATTACTACGCCGGAACAAAGTCAGGATGAGCTGGAGCGTATGACCGGGGCCGCTGAACAGATTTTGCAACGGCTCGGGCTGGCTTACCGTGTACTTGTCCTATGCACCGGTGATATGGGCTTTGCTGCCCGGAAAACCTATGACCTTGAGGTCTGGCTGCCGGGGCAGGATATGTATCGGGAGATTTCAAGCTGTTCCAATACCGGTGATTTTCAGGCCCGGCGCATGAATAGCCGTTGCCGGACCGTCGGTGAAAAGAAAACCCGTTTTGTCCATACCTTGAATGGCTCCGGCCTTGCGGTGGGGCGCACGTTGGTGGCGGTGCTGGAAAATTATCAACAGCAAGACGGGTCGATCATCATTCCGGATATTTTACGGCCCTATATGGGCGGACAGACCCGGATTGACAGGCCATGACCGGCACGATCTCGGAACGGATATTAATCACCAATGACGATGGCTATAGTGCCCCCGGCCTGATGCTGCTTGCGGAAATTGCCCGGTCCATCAGCGATGATGTCTGGATTATTGCCCCCTCAGAGGAGCAAAGCGGCAAGGGCCATGCCCTGTCCTTACATGAACCAGTGCGTTACCGTCAAATTGATGAGAAATATTTCTCCGTCAAGGGAACGCCCACCGATTGCGTGATGATGGCTTGTCATATGATCATGCCGGAAAAACCCACATTATTGCTGTCTGGCATTAACCGGGGGGTGAACTTGGCCGAGGATATGACCTATTCCGGTACCATTTCAGCAGCCATGGAGGGGACGCTCTGCGGCATTCCGTCCATCGGTTTCAGTCAGGAAGTGGCCAGAGACTACGCGGGTGATTTGTTTCAGGTAGCGCGGGATCATGGGGCGCAGGTTATAAAGGACATCATCTCCATTCCCTGGAAAAACGGTGTTTTTATCAATGTGAATTTCCCGCTCTATCCGGATCGCCTGAAAGGGGTGCGTACCACTCATCAGGGCTTTCGGGATGAATCGGAATTATTCATTGAACAATGCCAGGATCCCCGGGGCAGTGATTATTTCTGGATCGGATTTCGCCGGGAATATGGCACGCCGGCGCAAGGAACGGACCTTGCGGCTGTGCGGGACGGTTATATCTCCGTAACGCCGTTACATCTTGATCTGACACATGAAGATTCTCTTATAACTATTTCAGATAAAATGGATAAAGACTTTTCGTGAAACGGACGTTAGCAGAAAAGAAAGTCCGGTTACTGGACGAACTCAGGTCACTGGGTATTATGGATGAGGCCATCCTGTCCGTCATAAATGCTATTCCCCGTGAGGATTTTATCCCGCGCGCCCTGCGCCGTCAGGCCTATGAGAATGCGGCATTGCCCATTGACAGCGGCCAGACCATAAGCCAGCCCTATATTGTGGCCTATATGACCCAATGCCTTAGATTAACCAAGAAACACAAAGTTCTGGAAGTGGGTACAGGGTCCGGTTATCAGGCCGTTGTGCTGGCGGGGTTATGTCGCCGCCTGTTTACCATTGAACGGCACTTACCCCTGTTGAACGGGGCGGAGGTAATCTTTAAAAAGCTGAATATTTTCAATATAACCACATTATTTGGCAATGGTATGAAGGGATGGCCGGAACAAGCGCCCTTTGACCGGATTATGGTTACGGCGGCATCGGAAGAAATCCCGTCAAAACTGCTGGAACAGTTGAAAGAGGGGGGTATCATGGTCATTCCGGTCGGCGCACAGACTGAAACCCAGCATATCATACGCATAACCCGCAAAGGCGATGACTATATTCAGGAAAACTTATTACCGGTTAAATTCGTCCCCATGCTGCCCGGTATTGTCCATGAATCGTGAATAAAGTTGATATTGACCCATAGTCTTTTTACACTGCATCCCATGAAGATATATGGGCTGGTCATAAAATTAATCATCATCTTGGGCATCACAGGCTTTTTATCAGCCTGTCAGGTGGGTCATAGCTACAGCAGTGGTTATAAAAGCAGTTTGCCAAAACAAAAAACCAAACGTGTGATGCTCCCAAAAGACAAGCCGGCTTTCAAAGCACAACCCAAGCTATCAGGGGGCACGATCAAGGTTCGCAAGGGGGATACCATTTATGCCCTGTCGCGGCGTCATGACGTTACGGTCCGTGAAATCATAAGGGCCAATCACCTGAAACCGCCTTACTTGCTCTATCCGGGGCAAAAACTGAAAAGTCCGGGTACGGGCCATCATGTGGTTCAAAAGGGCGAGACCATATATAGCCTGTCGCGGAAATACCGGGTGGATATGACCAGTTTTGCCCGCCTGAATCATTTGAAAATCCCCTTTATTCTGTCCATTGGTCAAAAATTGAAAGTGCCGGGTGGTGTTATATCAAAACCCCGGCGCGCTACACTTCCTCCGCCACCACCACGAAGCGGCAAGGGCTTCATGTGGCCGGTAAAGGGGCCGTTATTGTCTTCTTACGGTCCAAAGGCCAAAGGCTATCACAATGACGGTATCAATATAGCCGCCAAGACAGGCAGTTACGTCCGGGCGGCGGAAAGCGGGGTTGTGGTTCATGCGGGGCGCAAGATAAAGGGGTTCGGTCAATTGATATTGCTCCGCCACAGCAACGGCTGGATTACGGCCTATGCCCATAATTCTATGATTCTGATTAAAAAAGGCCAATCCGTTAAGCGGGGACAAGCTATTGCCCGCGTCGGCTCATCCGGCGGGGTAAGCCGCCCTCAGCTCCATTTCGAAATGCGTAAAGGCGCACGGGCGGTCAATCCGGTTAAATATTTAAGTTAGCCTGATCCTCATCCGCCCGGCCATATCCTGTATGAACTGCCAGGCAACGCGCCCGGACCTTGCCCCCCTTGTGCGGGACCATTCAAGGGCCTTTGCCCGTATATCATCATGGTCCAGATCAATCTTATAATGGTTCATATAACCAAAGATCATGGCCAGATAGTCATCCTGACTGCATCCATGAAACCCCAGCCACAGCCCGAAACGATCAGAGAGAGATACTTTTTCTTCAACTGATTCGGCGGGATTGATTGTGGTAGAGCGTTCATTTTCAATCATTTCGCGGGGCATAAGGTGACGGCGATTAGACGTGGCGTAAAAAATAACATTTTCGGGGCGACCTTCAATACCGCCTTCAAGAACAGCCTTCAGAGATTTATAACTGCTGTCCTCAAGGTCAAATGACAGGTCATCGCAAAAAAGAATTATTCGCCGGTCTGTCGCGCGCAGGCAACCTAGAAGCCGGGGCAGAGTTGGAATATCCTCCCGGTGGATTTCTATCAACGCCAGTTCAGACCCGCTCCCGGTCCGCACTTCCGCGTGAACCGCCTTGACCAGAGAGCTTTTCCCCATACCCCTTGCGCCCCAAAGCAGGGCATTATTGGCCGGAAAGCCGTCGGCAAACTGCCGGGTATTTTGAATCAGAATATCCCGTACATGATCAATGCCTTTTAGTAAATTGAGGGCAATGTGATTTACGTCTGTAATAGGCAACAGTCGGTCCGGCTCCGTAGCCCATACAAAGGCATCGGCACCTTCCGGGCCGAGGGCTGTCCGATTTGGCGGGGCCAGCCGTTCAAGGGCATTGGCGATGCGTTTCAAGCTATCTTCATCTGTTTTTTTCATCATGACTATCTCATTAACACATGAAAAGACCAATATAAACATATTCGGCCTTGTTTTTATGTCATATCCTGCCTATATGCCATTGAAGTTGAAAAAAAACCTGTGGCCTGTATAGTGCCGCCTTTATGTGTTTCGGAGGAAAAAATAATGTTTATATCAGAAGCTTTTGCCCAGGCCGCCGGTGGCGCAGGGGAGCCAAGTGCTTTCATGCAATTCCTGCCTTTCATTCTTATCATCGGCGTGTTTTATTTCCTGATGATCCGGCCACAGCAAAAACGGGCCAAGCAACATAAGGCCATGGTCGCCTCACTGCGGCGCGGTGACAATGTCATCACTCAGGGCGGCATTATTGCCAAAGTATCAAAGGTGATTGATGACGGTGAAATTGAAATTGAAATTTCATCAGGGGTAAAGGTCAAGGTGGTCCGCTCTACAATCACCACGGTAATGGGAAAGCCCGCCCCGGCCAACGATACTATCGACAAAAAATAATCGGACACCCGTACCATGCTTGATTATCCCCGATGGAAAGTTATTCTGATTTGTCTTTTATCCGTGATGGGTATTTTGGCCGCTGTGCCGAATTTTCTCAGTGATGAACAGTTAAAAAACTATCCGGATTTTTTACCAGACAGTCGCGTAACACTGGGGCTTGACCTGCAGGGCGGTGTCCATCTGTTGATGGAAGCGGACCTGACAGAGGTTCGGAAAGAAAAGCTGGAAAGCAAGCGCGGAGAAATTCGGGATGCCCTGCGCGCCGAAAAAATTGTGTTGCGCAGTTCCTTGCGAAATAACAGCATTCATATAAATCTGACCGATAAAAGCCAGACTGAAAGAGCGATGGATGTTATCGGGGATACGGTTGAATTACTTGGGGCCTCCCTGACGGGCACAGGGGTGCCGGACATTGAATATCATGTGGCCGATAATGGCACAATTGTGGTTAAGCTGACCGAAGAAGGTCTGGTCATGCGGTCCAATGATGTGATCACCCAGTCCATTGAAGTCATCCGGCGGCGGATTGATGGCATGGGAACCACAGAACCTAATATCCAGAAACAGGGTACAGGCCGTATTCTGGTACAGGTGCCGGGATTTGATGACCCGCAAAAACTGAAAAAAATCATTGGCAAGACCGCAAAGTTGACCTTTCAGCTGGTCAATAGTGCTGTGGGTACGGGGGACAGGGTTCCGCCGGGCTATGAACGTTTTCCCATGGCGGAAAGTGAGCGCGGCAAAGGCTTGCCTGAAAGCATCGTAGTCAGCAGACGTAAAATTCTGACCGGGGAAAATCTGGTTGATGCGGGTCTCAGTTATGACCGAGACAATCGTCCGGTGGTCAGTTTCCGTTTTGATAACAAAGGCGGCAAGAGATTTGCCGATGTCACCCGCAAGAATGTGGGCCGGCAATTCGCTATTATTCTGGATAATGTGGTTATTAGTGCCCCCAATATTCAAAGTGCAATTTTAGGCGGATCGGGGATCATTACCGGAAATTTCACGGTGGAAAGTGCCAGCGAACTCGGCCTGTTGCTAAGGGCAGGAGCCTTGCCCGCGCGGCTTACCGTGGTTGAGGAAAGGACCGTCGGGCCTGACCTCGGCTCTGATAATATTGAGGCCGGCAAGGTTGCCGCCATTATCGGGCTGTTGGCAGTGATGGTCTATATCACGCTCACATACGGCATGTTTGGACTGGTGGCGAATTTTGCTCTGGCGATTAATATTGGACTGATTTTTGGACTGCTGTCCACGCTCGGGGCCACATTGACCATGCCGGGGGTGGCCGGGATTGTCCTGACTGTCGGAATGGCCGTGGATGCCAATGTTTTGATTTTTGAACGGGTGCGCGAGGAATTTAAAGCGGGTAAAAAGGCCCTTTCCGCGTTGGATACGGGGTATGAAAAGGCTTTCAGCACCATTGTGGATGCCAATGTGACTACATTTATTGCGGCCTTGATTTTGTTTCAGTTCGGCTCTGGCCCCATCAAGGGTTTTGCCGTTACACTCGCTATCGGGATTGCGACTTCCATGTTCACGGCGGTAAGCCTGTCCCGTATGATAATTTCAGCCTGGGCCGTTCGCAGACGCCCAACGACATTAAAGATATAAGGGGCCTTTGACATGCTATTAAAACTGGTTCCTGATGGTACTCACATTAGGTTTATTGATTATCGCAAAGCGGCTTATATATTGTCTGTCGTGATGATTATTGCTTCTTTTAGCTTTTATTTTACCAAGGGCTTGAATTACGGCATTGATTTCGAAGGCGGAATCATGATCGAAATTGGTACGGAGGCCCCCGCCGATATTGGAAAAATCCGTCAGGCCATGAGTGACCTGAATATGGGCGACGTCAGTGTGCAGGAATTTGGCGACCCCCGTGATGTATCAATCCGCTTGCAGCATAGTGGGGAACTTACCCTTGATGAAGTAGTGGAAAAAGTGCGCGGTGCTTTGGCAGAGGTTGTCCCCGGTGAAGTCAGCTATCGCAGCATCAGCACGGTCGGGCCGAAGGTTTCCGGCGAGCTGATTGAAAGCGGTATATTAGCGGTTCTATATGCTATTGGGGCCGTTTTGGTCTATATCTGGCTGCGGTTTGAGTGGCAGTTTGGCATGGGGGCGGTGATTGCCCTTGTCCATGATGTCATATTGACCATTGGTATGTTCTCAATTACCGGGATGGAATTTAACCTGTCCACCATTGCCGCCATTCTAACCATTGTCGGTTACTCCCTCAATGATACGGTGGTTGTTTATGACCGTATCCGGGAAAATTTGCGTAAATTCCGCAAAAAACCCATGCCGGAGCTACTGACGCTCAGTATTAATGACACCCTGTCCCGGACGGTCATGACCTCCCTGACGACCCTGATTGCTCTGGCATCTCTGTTTTTCTTGGGCGGCGAAGGCATACATGGTTTTGCTGCGGCCATGATCTGGGGGATTTTCGTGGGAACCTATTCTTCCATATTTATCGCATCCCCCATCCTGTTGTGGGTAGAACTGCGGCGGGAACCGGATACATCGCCGACCCCCGGCATGGAAGTATTACCGCCCAAAAAAGGGTGATACGGTGGAATTTAAAGAAGTCACTTCTCAGGACGAAACCGCCATTTCCGCTTACGGGGACGGCGGTTTCCGTATCGGGGAACAACGCAGCTCAGGCTCTATCCTGTTAACGCCCAAAGGATATTATCCCTGGACAGCAACAGACGTAAGTTCCATAACGCTGGAAAGTCTGCAACGGGTTATTGATCAAAAAAGTGATATTGATATTCTGCTGATTGGTATGGGGGAAACTATGGTCTTTTTAAACAAAGACCTCAGAGCTGCCTTGGAAAAGATAAATATTCCAGTAGATGTGATGGCCACCGGGGCCGCCGCCAGAACCTATAATATCCTGCTTGCCGAAGGCCGTAAGGTTGCTGCTGCTTTGATCGCTGTATGAATGAACCCCGGCCCGAAAGCCGGGGTAAATTGGATATATCCTAAAGTCCGGGAGGGTTCTGTGCTGAAATCATGGAAAACAGCATTGGAATGGACATTAAGGTATTAGCCCGGGAGAAAAGCATGGCCCGGCGTCCGGCAACTGGCTTGGCATCGGCATCGGCCTCAACAATACCAAGGGCAATTTTCTGAGCCGGCCAGATAACAAACCATACATTGAAGGCCATAATCAGGCCCAGCCACATACCAAAACCTATATCAGGCCGTTGCAGGGTCATCGCCTCATGAGCATAGCCATTCAAATGGGCCAATATCAAACCGAACAATACAGTTCCGGCGGCACTCCAACGGAACCAGAACAGGGCTTCCGGCGCGATGACCTTGCTGATGGCCGGTTTTTGTTCGTCAGGAATTTTAGGCATGCTGGGGATTTGAACAAAGTTGAAATACCATAATATGCCAATCCACATAACCCCATTAAGTACGTGCAGATAACGCACGAAAAATAAGATAAAATCTTCCATTTTATTGATCCACCCTTAATTCATTTTTTTCTGTATGTCGGATACGGCTTTTTCAACGCCCGACTGATTCATTTCGTCAAGTTTATTCGTCGCAAAGACCATAATGATGGTCAGGACAATACCGGCAACGATTGTCATCGGCAATGATTCGAGAATTTTGCTCATTGTTCTTTCCTGTAGTTGATTAAATACCCTAAAGATTGCTTCCGGATTCGCCAAAACCCCTCTATGAAACAATAATGCCCATTCAGGCCGGGCAAGATTAACAGTTTCTTTACCATGCGTCAAAATAATGCCACTCATTATTAAAAAGAAAAATGCACGTAAGTGGTTTATAGTGTTTATTGGAATGACACCAAAAGAGAAAAATGACTGAAAATACTGTAAATAACGACTATTGCCGTGATGTTGTGGCCAGATTTGACCATGACCGGCATCTGATTACCCTTTATGCCCCGCAAGACAAACGGGGGGCACTCTGTGCGCTTTATGCCTTTAATTACGAAATTTCAAGAATCAGGGAATCCGTATCGGACCCCATGCTGGGAGAAATCCGCCTGCAATGGTGGCATGAAGCCATTGATGATATTTATGACGGCAAAGTGCGAAAACATGACGTAATGACGCCATTTGCCTCGGCCATTTCATTATATCAGTTACCGAAAGACAGAGTGATGGATGTTTTGGACGGACGCAGGCAGGACCTCTATGATGATCGCCCGGAAAATATGGTGGCATTGGGCGATTATCTGAGTTTGACCGCAGGAAGTCTGACCTGCCTTGCGGTTCGGATTGCCGGGCAGAGGGATATTGATGATCTGGCCCATATGTTGGGTATCGCCTGGGGATATGTCGGTATAATCCGGGCTATACCGTACCATTTGTCTTTGAAAAAAAGCTATATGCCGCAGGATTTAATGAAAAAACACGGGGCAGATAAATTTTTAAACCCGGACAGTTCGGGCGCATTTCAACCAATCATTAAGGCGGTTTGCCGGGAAGCGGAGCAAAAGCTTGAGCATATAGCACAGGAAAAGCAGCGCATTAATGTCGATTCCCGGCCGATTTTTTTACTGTCTTCCCTATGCAGAAGCTATCTGAAAACCATTAGGAAATCTGACTATAATCCCTTTAAACTAGAGGAAAAGGCTGAGGCTTTTTCTCGCCAGTGGCACTTGCTGACAGCGGCCTTGTTTAACCGGATTTAGTCATGTTCAGCCATTCAGCAAGGGCATCCAAAGCGCGCAGGGATTTGGCGGGTTTACGCTCTTTACGTTTTATTTTCTTACCCTCCAACACCGGCATGATGCCGAAATTGATATTCATGGGCTGAAAATTCTTTCGCGCGCCAGCTCCGGGAATCTGACCACCGGTAATATAATGGATCAGGGCCCCGAATGCGGTGGTGATTGGCGGGGCCGGAATTTCATGACCTTTGCGCTCACTGGCGGCAAAGCGTCCTGCCATCAACCCCATGGCGGCGCTTTCCACATAGCCCTCGACACCGCTGATTTGTCCGGCAAATCGCAGGCGAGGCCGGGTTTTAAGACGCAGGTTGCTGTCCAATAGATTAGGACTGTTGATGAAGGTATTACGGTGCAAACCGCCAAGGCGGGCAAATTTGGCTTTCTCTAGCCCCGGAATTTTCTGAAATGTTTCTACCTGCGCCCCGTATTTCATCTTGGTCTGAAAACCGACCATATTATAGAGCGTGCCCAGCTTGTTATCCTGCCGAAGTTGCAATACCGCATAGGCCTGTTCCCCCGTATGGGGGCTGATCAGGCCCACGGGCTTCATGGGGCCGAACCGCAATGTCTCCCGGCCCCGTTCCGCCATGACCTCAATGGGCATACAACCATCGAAATAGGGGGTATTCTTCTCCCAATCCTTATAGTCATATTTATCGGCGTCGATCAGATCATCTATGAGGGTTTCATAATTTTCCCGGGTCAGGGGCAGGTTGATATAATCTGCCGTATCGCCCTTGTCATAGCGGGATTGATACCATGCGGTGGTGAAATCAATGCTGTCTTTGTAAATAATCGGGGCGATGGCATCAAAAAAAGCCAGTTCATCTTCGCCCGTCATATCAAGAATAGACTGAGCTAGGGCATCAGAGGTCAGAGGCCCGGTGGCAATGATTACATTATCCCAGTCCGCTGGCGGAACAGTGGTTATTTCTTCTCGCACCATGGTGAACAGGGGGCTAGATTCCAGCTTTTCCTGAACCGTGGCACTGAACCCGTCCCGGTCCACGGCGAGGGCACTGCCGGCGGGGACGGTGTTTTCCTGTGCCGCCGCCATGATCAGGGAATCACACCGGCGCATTTCTTCGTGCAGCAGGCCCACCGCATTATTTTCATAATCGTCGGAACGAAAGCTGTTGGAACAGACCATTTCCGCCAGACCATCCGTCTTATGGACGTCCGTCTTGCGCACGGGCCGCATTTCATGGAGGATAACCGGGATTCCCTGCTCAATGATCTGCCATGCGGCCTCTGTTCCGGCAAGGCCGCCGCCGATGATATGTATCTCTTTATATGTCATGGGCGGGTCATATCATCTAACCGGGGCAGGGGCCATAAGAAAAACGCCTGCTTTCTGGGTAAAAGCAGACGTCTTCATTATGGAGATTTGTATAAGTTAGTAAGTTGGGTCGTATCAGATATGGTTGGGTATCTGCTACAGGTAAAATATACAGCTGTTATGGTTAACAAATGGTTAATTTTAATAAGAAATATAACAAAATTCTATATATAATTCTTAAGATATTGACCTGTATAGCTTTTTTCAACTGAAATAATTTTC
>UOED01000042.1_pt1 | contig 18456 bp, 17 predicted proteins | sample 1990161 | NCBI WGS metagenome assembly UOED01 (sample SAMEA4728526, study PRJEB27164) | hydrothermal vent metagenome | biome: marine basaltic hydrothermal vent biome; feature: marine hydrothermal vent; material: mineral | place: Pacific Ocean | collected 2011-06-14/2011-07-23 | depth 1741 m | reverse complement strand
GCTGGAGGTCAGCACCCCCGGCATTGACCGGCCCCTGACCCGGCGCAAGGATTTTGAGAATTATGCCGGGTATGAGGCCAAGATAGAATTGTCCGTCCCGGAAGACGGGCGGCGGCGCTACCGGGGTAAATTGCTGGGAATAACGGATGATACGGTGAAGATCGAAGTTGACGGTGAGGTTTTCGATGTGGATTTCGACAACATCAACCGATCAAAACTGGTAATGACAGATGACCTGCTGGCGGCGGTATCACAGGGGTGATATGCGGCCAGTGAACAGACGATAAACAAATTAAAGGCAAGATGGCTCGTAACGGGCTGAACGGAGTTCAAGACATGACAACGGCGGTAAGTGCGAACAGGATTGAATTGCTACAAATAGCAGATGCGGTTGCGCGGGAAAAGAATATCGATAAGGAGATCGTGCTGGAGGCTTTGGAAGAAGCCATCCAGAAGGCGGCCCGTTCCCGTTACGGCGCCGAAAATGAAATCAAGGCCCATATCGAACGGAAAACCGGCGATATCAAGCTCTACCGGGTGCTGGAAGTTGTGGAACATGTGGAAAACCATGCCACGGAACTGACCCTGAAAGACGCCGAAAAGATGAAAGAGGGCGCCGCCATTGGCGACCTTCTGGCGGACGAACTGCCGCCCATCGATTTTGGCCGGGTGGCCGCCCAGACCGCAAAACAGGTCATCGTTCAGAAAGTCCGCGATGCGGAACGTGAACGCCAGTATAAAGAATATCAGGACCGCATTGGTGAGATCATCAATGGCGTGGTCAAACGGGTGGAATATGGCAATGTGATCATAGATGTGGGACAGGCCGAAGCCATCATTCGCCGGGACCAGATGATCCCGCGCGAACATATGCGTAACGGCGACCGGATCCGGGCTTATATCATGGATGTGCGTCAGGAATTGCGCGGCCCGCAAATCTTTCTGTCCCGTTCTCATCCCGATTTCATGGCCAAATTATTCACCCAGGAAGTGCCGGAAATCTATGACGGTATTATCGAGATTGTTGGTGTGGCCCGCGATCCGGGTAGCCGGGCGAAAATCGCGGTCAGTAGCGCTGACAGTTCCATTGATCCGGTCGGGGCCTGTGTCGGCATGCGCGGCAGCCGGGTACAGGCGGTGGTTAACGAGCTGGCTGGTGAGAAAATTGACATCATTCAATGGTCTGACGACCCGGCAACATTCATCATCAGCGCATTATCCCCTGCCGATGTGGCCAAGGTGGTGCTGGATGAGGACCGTAAACGTATTGACGTTGTGGTTCCGGAAGACCAGCTCAGTCTGGCCATTGGCCGCCGGGGACAGAATGTGCGCCTTGCCTCACAGTTGAGCGGCTGGCAGGTGGACATTATGACCGAAGCCGCCGAATCAGAAAAACGTCAGACCGAATATAAAGCCTGTACAGAGCTATTTGTTGAACAGCTGGACGTGGATGAAACATTGGCCCTGTTGCTGGTGGCGGAAGGTTTCCGTACCGTGGAAGAAGTGGCCTATGTGGCCCCTGAGGAATTTGCCGGTATTGAGGGCTTTGATGAAAGTCTGGTGGAAGAACTGCAAAATCGCGCCCGTGAATCACTGGACCGCTCCTCCGCCGTATCCGAAAAGGCCCGGGTTGAATTGGGTGTTTCAGACGAAATCGCCGCTATTGAGGGCCTGACTACCGCGATGATGGTGACATTGGGTGAGGCAGGCATCAAAACACTGGACGACCTTGGCGATCTGGCGGCTGATGAATTGATCAGCAAGGAAGACGGTATTCTGCGGGATGCCAGCCTGACTGAGGAGCAAGCCAACGCGATCATCATGGCCGCCCGCGCCCATTGGTTCGAGGATGAGGAAACAGAAGAAGGCACGGCAGAAGAAGAAGCTGTAGAAGCTGAATAATTCAAGTACGCATGGAATTGCTGTGACAAAGAATATTCGCCAAAAGAAAACCAGAGAAAGAAAATGTCTGGTCAGCGGAAAAACGTTTGCGGCCCATGAGATGATCCGCTTTGTCATGGACCCTCAAGGCCGGGTGGTCCCGGATGTGGCGGCAAAATTACCGGGGCGCGGTGGCTGGATACTGGCGGATCGCGCGACACTGGAAACTGCGGTAAAGAAAAAGACCTTTGTTCGTTTTGGGCATCGGGCGTTAATGTCACCGTCCCGCAAAACCACGGATGTGGAAGACCTGGACGGCATGGAAAAAGAACCGGTCACTGGCCGCAGAACGCAGGTTCTGGTGGATGATGATCTGCTGGAAACAGTGACGCGGTTGCTTGGGCAGAGGTGCCTGAACTATCTGGGGCTGGTCAATCGGGCCGGGCTTTTGGTGTCGGGTTTTGAAAAGGTACGTGCCCTTTTGAAAGCGGGAAAATGCCGGGCATTGGTCACGGCGAAGGATGCGGCGGAAGATGGCCGGCGTAAAATATTTTCAGGGACAGGGAATGTTCTTGATAAATTGCGGATGATTGATATGTTCACCCGCGAAGAGTTGGGACAAACACTGGGTTTGTCAAATGCGGTGCATGTGGCATTATTGCCCGGCGGAATGACGGAAAGCTTTTTAAATGAGTTTTCCCGGTATGAAGGTGTTGTTATGCGATAATATACGAGCATAATATTCCTTATTATAATAAGTGGCTGAAGGCGAATATAGAATGAGTGACGATAAAGACACACAAAAGAAATTGTCGATATCAGGCAGAAAAACACTGCAATTGAAGCCATCAGGGGCAACAACGGCGGGATCGCGCGCGTCTGGCGGCGTCGTTGTTCAGCGCAAGAAAAAGCTGATGCTGAAACCCGGTGAGGAACCAGCGGCAACCCCGGTCGCATCGGCTCCAAAGACCTTTGCCCCGAAAAAGAAAGTTTTGTCCTCTGCGCCCTCTGCTGGAAAAGCGGCATCAGGCGGCCGGAAACTGACCGAAAGCGAAATGAAGGCCCGTGCCCATGCTTTGGAACTGGCCAAGGCAGAAACCGAAAAACGCACCAAAGAAGACGCAGACGCGGCGAAACGCCAGGCTGTCGAAGAGGCTGCCCGTGCCGTATCAAACAAAGTACAGGCGGATAAAGACGCAAAAACGGCTAAGAAGACCGCTGTGGATGACGCTAAATTTCAGGCCGATATAGAAGTCAAGAAAAAGGTTGAATCCGAGCTAAAAGCCAAAGCAGAACAAGAAGAAAAACTGGCCGCCGAAAAAACCAAAGCGGCTCCGGCGGCGAAGAAACCACAGCCAGCGGCGAAACCTGCTACGGAAAACCGGCCCAGCGCAAAGCCTGCGCGTGGTCGCGGGGAACCGGCCCGGCGCACAGGTCGCCTGACGGTGACCCAGGCCCTGTCTGGCGGTGCTCAGGAACGTCAGCGCAGCTTTGCCGCCCTGAAACGGGCACGGGCCAAGGAACGGCGCAAGGGCGGTCAGGCCCCTCAGCAAAAACTATTCCGTGAGGTGATCATTCCTGACATGATCACCGTGGCTGAACTGGCCAACCGGATGACAGAAAAAACCGTTGATGTGATCCGCGCCCTCATGAAGATGGATGTGATGGCCACGGCGGCACAGGAGATTGATCAGGATACGGCGGAATTGATCGTTGAAGAATTCGGTCATAAAGTAAAGCGTATCAGCGCGGCTGATGTGGAAATCGACCTTACGGGGCCGGAAGATAACGAAGCTGATCTGGTCTTGCGTGCGCCGGTTGTGACGGTCATGGGTCATGTTGACCATGGTAAAACATCGGTTCTGGATGCCTTCCGCAAATCAAAGGTGGTGGCCGGAGAAGCCGGGGGCATTACCCAGCATATCGGGGCCTATCAGGTACGCATGTCGAGCGGCGAAAAGGTAACATTCCTTGATACACCGGGCCATGCCGCTTTCTCCGCCATGCGTTCGCGGGGGGCCAGTGCCACGGATATTGTGATCCTTGTGGTCGCCGCCGATGACAGCATCATGCCCCAAACCATTGAGGCCATCAGCCACGCCAAGGCGGCAGAAGTGCCAATCATCGTGGCGATCAATAAAATTGACAAGGCCGGGGCCAACCCGGACAAGGTACGTCAGGATCTGCTACAGCATGAGGTTTTTGTGGAAAGCATGGGCGGCGAGATTCTGGATGTGGAAATATCCGCCCTGAAAGGCACCAATCTGGACAAGCTGGAAGAAGCCATCCAGTTGCAGGCGGAATTGCTTGACCTGAAAGTGAATAAAAATCGTAATGCCAACGGCGTTGTGGTGGAGGCCCGCCTTGACAAGGGGCAGGGCTCCGTGGCGACAATATTGGTTCAGCGCGGCACGCTGAAAGTTGGCGATATTTTCGTTTGCGGCAATGAATGGGGCCGGGTAAGGGCCATGCTCAATGACCATGGGCGCAATGTGAAAAAGGCCGAACCTTCTGTTCCTGTGGAAATTCTGGGCCTGAATGGTCTGCCAAGATCCGGGGACAGCTTTATCGTGGTTGAGAGTGAGGCCAAGGCCCGTGAAGTATCCGAATTCCGTAAAAACCGCGAGAGACTGGAAAAAGAAGCCGCACCGAAGGCAACCCTCGAAGCCATGTTCGAAAAACTGAATGCCAAGCAGGCAGAGATCGTACCCCTGGTGATCAAGGCCGATGTGCAGGGGTCATCAGAGGCCATCGTCGGCGCACTGGAATCCATGAGTACAGACGAGGTGCAGGCGAAAATCCTTCATTCTGCGGTCGGCGGTATTTCAGAATCAGATGTGACCTTGGCATCGGCGTCTGGCGCGCCCATTCTGGGCTTTAATGTTCGGGCCAGCCGCAAGGCTGCTGACCTTGCCCGTCAGGAAGGTGTGGAAATCCGTTATTATTCCGTGATTTATGATCTGGTGGATGACATCAAGGCGGTCATGTCCGGCAAGCTGGCACCGGAATTGCGCGAGACCATTCTGGGCTCTGCGGAAATCCTCGATATCTTCTCTGCGGGCAAAACCGGCAAGGCGGCAGGTTGTCTGGTGCTGGACGGTGTCATGCGCAAGGGGGCCAAAGCGCGTCTCCTGCGGGATGATGTGGTAATCTTTGAGGGTGGCCTTGGTTCACTGCGCCGGTTCAAGGACGACGTGGAAGAGGTTGCGTCAGGTACCGAATGCGGTATGAATTTCGCCAGCTATAACGACCTGAAAAAAGGTGACGTCATTGAATGTTACGAGGTTGAGGAAATCGAACGGTCTCTGGATTAAGGCCTGATGCACGCCCTGCTGTCATGCTGAACATGTTTCAGCATCCATTTGCCACCATTCAACATGACGGTGAAATGGCAGAATGACAAATGTTGAAACTAAAATACAGGATATGATATGTCCAAATCACAGCATGATATGAATGATGATCGCGGTTCCAGTCACCGGTTGTTGCGCGTGGGGGAAAATATCCGCCATGCCCTGTCGGAAATCTTTGCGCGCGGGGAAATTCGCGATCCGTCCCTTGACGGGGTATCGATCACGGTGACCGAAGTCCGCTGTAGTCCGGACCTGCGCAATGCAACCATTTTTGTCATGCCGCTGGGCGGAGTTCACGAACGGGATGTGGTTGATGGCCTGAACCGCTGTCACAAATATATTCGCGGCCAACTGTCACAAATGGTGAACATGAAATATCTGCCCAAGCTGAAATTCACCAGTGACAGCAGTTTTGGCGAGGCGGATCATATTGAACAATTACTCCACAGCCCCCATGTGGCCCAAGACCTTGACAAGGACGACTGACCTTGGGCCGAAAGCGTAAAGGGATCAAACTCGATGGCTGGCTGGCCATAGACAAGCCGCTGGCTATGGGGTCCACGCAGGTGGTCGGCAAATGCCGCTGGCTGACCAAGGCACAGAAGGTGGGCCACGGCGGCACCCTTGATCCACTGGCCACGGGTATCCTGCCCATTGCCTTTGGTGAGGCGACAAAAACCATTCCTTTTATCATGGATGCCCGGAAAACCTATGACTTTACCGTCACCTTTGGTGAGGCGCGGGCCACTGATGATGCCGAGGGCGCGGTCACGGCCACCAGTGACAATCGTCCCATGCAAGATGATATTCTGACGGCCCTGCCTGATTTCATCGGGCGGATCACCCAGACACCGCCCATATACAGCGCGGTAAAGATAGATGGCAGGCGGGCCTACGACCTTGCGCGCGCGGGCGAAGAGGTCACCATAAAATCCCGCGAAGTGGATGTTTACGGACTGGAATTGCTATCCTTTGACGGGGAACAGGCAATGCTCAGAGTTCATTGCGGCAAGGGCACTTATGTGCGGTCTCTGGCGCGGGATTTAGCGGTGAAACTGGGCACTGTGGGCTATGTTTCTGCCCTGCGGCGGACCCGCGTCGGACCTTTTGATTTGACGATGTCGATTTCGCTGGAAAAGTTAGAGGATATAAGCCATAGTGCGCCGCCTGAGGAGTGGATTCTCCCCGTGGTGACCGTGCTGGACGACATCTTGGCACTGGCCGTTACGGAAGAAGAAGCAAGACTTTTGTCCCATGGACAACGGCTTGCGGTCTCAGACCCCCTTGCAGCGGGGATTATCAGGGTGATGACAGGCAAGCGTCTTGTGGCGTTATGTGACGTTGAAATCACCCCGGCAGGATCGATCCTGAAACCGGTGCGGGTGTTTAACATTTAATTTTTGATAAGGAGTATATGATGTCGATTACAGCTGAGAAGAAACAGGAACTGATTAAAGAATTCGCCACTTGTGACGGCGACACCGGTTCCCCCGAAGTGCAGGTCGCTATCCTGACAACAAGAATTGTCAATCTGACCGAACATTTCAAAGATCACAAAAAAGATAATCATTCACGCCGGGGACTGTTGATGCTTGTGAACAAGCGCCGCAGTCTGCTTTCGTATTTGAAATCAAAAGATGACGGACGCTATCAGAAACTGATCAAGCGTCTTGGCCTGCGCAAATAGAAAACAGCGGGCAACTGTATGGCCATAGGGGTCATGCACAAAAGGTTTTCCAAAAACTCTGGTCCGGGATGGGCCTGGCTCAGGGCAGGAAAACCGTAGGTTTAAGGTAAGATATAATATGTTTGAAATACATAGAAAAGAAATTAACTGGGGTGGCCGAACATTGGTTCTGGAAACAGGACGTGTGGCCCGCCAGGCCGCAGGTGCCGTCATGGTAACATATGGCGAAACATCCTGCTTAACAGCGGTTACGGCCTCTAAAACACCAAAGGTCGGGATCGACTTTTTCCCGCTCACCGTGAATTATCAGGAACGTGCGTATTCCGCTGGTAAAATCCCCGGCGGTTTTTTTAAACGCGAAGGCCGTCCCGGTGAAGCCGAGACATTGACCTGTCGTTTGATCGACCGTCCCATCCGTCCCTTGTTCGTCAAGGGCTTTAAAAATGAAACACAGGTTGTTGCGACGGTCATGTCCCATGATCTGGAAAATAACCCGGATATTACCGCTCTTGTGGGCACCAGCGCGGCATTGACCATTTCCGGTCTGCCGTTCATGGGGCCAATTGGTGCGGCACGCGTCGGTTATATCGACGGCGAGTATATCCTGAACCCGACTTACGAGCAGCTTGAAACATCGGACCTTGATCTGGTGGTTGCCGGAACGCGGGATGCGGTTCTGATGGTGGAATCAGAGGCCAATGAGCTGTCCGAGGAAATCATGCTGGGCGCTGTCATGTTTGGTCATGAACAGATGCAACCGGTTATCGACATCATTATCGAGCTGGCCGAACTGGCCGCCAAAGATCCCATCGAGATGCCGGAACCGGAAGATCATTCCGAACTGGCTGCCAAGGTGGCAAAACTCGCCGGGGATGACCTTCGGGCCGCATACGGCGAAACAGTAAAGCAGGTTCGCAGCACGCAGCTCGGTGCTGTCAAGGCCCGCGTCATTTTGGAATTGACCGAAGCCGATGATACGGTAGACGCCGGTGTTGTGGGTGATCTGCTGAAAAATCTGGAAAAGAACATCGTGCGCGGTGACATCATCAAAACCAAAAAACGGATTGATGGTCGTGATCTTGATACGGTTCGGGCCATTGCATCCGAAGTGAATATCCTGCCTCGTACCCATGGATCGGCCCTCTTTACGCGCGGCGAAACACAGGCAACAGTGGTCACGACGCTCGGAACCGGTGATGATGAGCAGTTCATTGATGCCCTGACCGGCACCTATAAAGAACGCTTCATGCTCCATTATAACTTCCCGCCCTATAGCGTGGGTGAGGTTGGCCGCATGATGGGCACCAGCCGCCGGGAAACCGGCCATGGCAAGTTGGCCTGGCGGGCATTGCGTGCGGTTCTGCCGGATCATGATGAATTTCCTTATACTATCCGTGTGGTTTCTGAAATTACTGAATCCAACGGGTCTTCCTCTATGGCATCCGTCTGCGGCGGATCGCTTGCCCTGATGGACGCAGGGGTTCCCCTGAAACGTCCGGTATCCGGTATTGCCATGGGCCTGATCAAGGAAGGCGACGATTACGCGGTTCTGTCCGATATTCTGGGTGATGAAGATCATCTGGGGGATATGGACTTTAAAGTGGCCGGGACCAGCGAAGGCATTACCTCGCTTCAGATGGATATCAAGATTACCGGCATTACCCGGGACATCATGGATGTTGCCCTGAAACAGGCCTCCGCAGGCCGGGCCTATATCCTTGACGAAATGAGCAAGGCACTGTCTTCTGGCCGCGAGGAAATGAGCGATCATGCCCCGCGTATTGAAACCATTCAGATCAACCGCGAAAAAATCCGCGAAGTGATCGGAACCGGCGGCAAGGTTATCCGGGAAATCTGTGAAGTGACCGGTGCCAAGGTTGACATTGAAGATGACGGCACCATCAAGGTTTCCTCCTCTGACCTGTCCGCCATTGAAGCCGCTCTGAAATGGATCGAAGGCATTGTTGCCGAACCGGAAGTTGGTAAGATTTACGAAGGTAAAGTTGTTAAAACCGTTGACTTCGGTGCCTTTGTGAACTTCCTGGGCAGCCGGGATGGCCTGGTTCATATCAGCGAACTGGAAGACCATCGGGTCAAGCAGGTCTCGGACGTCCTGAGCGAAGGCGATATGATCAAGGTCAAGGTTCTGGCCGTTGATGACCGGGGCAAGGTTCGCCTTAGCCGCCGCGCCGTTGACCAGGAAACCGGTGAAGATCTTCAAAACAAGCAGGCTGAAGAGGAATAACATCCTTTTTTAGAACCTATTTAAGGCCGGGTGGCCGTTGTTTCTTGCAAAGGGTAATCTAAATACCCATATAAGAAAGGCACATCCGGTCTGATTTTTAGCAAAATTCCAGAGGGGGGTTTGGCAGTTTAAAAGGGTATAAGGGGTGTTATGAGTTTACTTGATACATTATTGATGTCGGGGAAAGAAGTTTTGCCGCTGGTAGAAGGCGGCAAGGGGATTTCAGCAACCAATGGCATGAGCGCGGGGGCCTGGGCCGCCGCAGGCGGCGTGGGGACCGTATCGTGCGTTAACGCAGACAGTTATGATGATCAGGGCAATATTATTCCCCAGATTTATCACGGCAAAACCAGATGTGAACGCCATCGGGAACTGGTGGATTACGCCATTGACGGCGGGGTAACCCAGGTTCAGCAGGCCCATGATGTGGCGGGCGACAAGGGGCGTATCCATATTAATGTGCTGTGGGAAATGGGCGGTGCAGAGGCCATTCTGGAAGGGGTTCTGACCCGGGCCAAAGGTCTGGTTCACGGCGTCACTTGCGGCGCCGGTATGCCCTATAAGCTCAGCGAAATTGCTGCCAGGCATGAGGTTTTTTATCATCCGATCATTTCCTCTGCCCGCGCCTTTGGTATCCTGTGGAAGCGGGCCTACCGTAAATACGGCGACTGGCTGGGCAGTGTGGTTTATGAAGACCCGTGGCTGGCGGGCGGCCATAATGGCCTGACCAATGCGGAAGACCCGCGCGAGCCGCAAGACCCCTACCCGCGCGTTGCGGCCTTGCGGATTATGATGAATAAATTTGGCCTTCATAAGGTGCCGATCATCATGGCGGGCGGTGTCTGGTATCTTCGGGACTGGGCCAAATGGATCAATAATCCGGAAATCGGGCCCATCGCTTTTCAGTATGGTACCCGGCCCTTGCTGACCAAAGAAAGCCCCATCCCGCAAAGATGGAAGGATGCGCTGACCAAGCTGGCAGAAGGGGATATTCTGCTCCATCGTTTCAGCCCCACGGGTTTTTATGCCTCTGCGGTACGTAATTCTTTCCTGCGTAATCTGGAATCCCGTTCTGCGCGTCAGGTGGCCTTTAGCGCCAAACAGACAGAGGAATTTTCCGCTGAAATACAGGCGGGAAAGAAAAAATATTTTATCCGGCCAGAGGATAAACCCAAAGCCGACGGCTGGATAGCCGAGGGCCATTTCGAGGCCATGAAAACCCCTGATGGTACGCTGGTTTTTACCACCGTGGCGGAATGTCAGGAAATTCGTCAGGACCAAAAGGACTGTATGGGCTGCCTCAGCCAATGTAAATTTTCCAACTGGTCCCAGAATCCTGAAACCAATTATTCCACAGGACGGGGCGCAGACCCGCGCAGTTTCTGTATTCAGAAAACCCTGATGGATATTGCTCACGGCGGTCCGGTGACCAAAAACCTGATGTTTGCCGGCCATTCGGCGTTTAATTTTGCCACAGATCCCTTTTTCAGCAACGGTTTTGTGCCAACGGTAAAAGAGCTGGTTGACCGGATATTAACCGGGGATTAGGAAAAGCCTGTCAGAGTAACCATTGTTATCTTGTCATAATAAGCTATGATGCCTGAATATACGGGATTAGATTATGCGAAATAAAGAACAGGAAAGACCCTACACGCAAGCGTTACAAAGATTGCGCGATGCGGGCCTTCGGCCCACACGTCAGCGGCTTGCTCTGTCAAAACTGTTGTTTGAGGGACCATCCCGCCATGTAACGGCAGAGGCCCTGTTTGAGGAAACCGCACAGGCCAATATCTCCCTGTCACTGGCCACCGTTTATAACAGCCTTCATCAGTTTACCGATGCCGGCCTGTTACGGGAGGTGGTTGTGAATTCAGGCCGGACCTATTTTGACACCAATGTGAGCGACCATCACCATTATTTTATGGAAGAAGAAGGCTTTCTTAAGGATATACCGGCGGGAGAAATCAATATTGACCTGTTGCCGAAGGTGCCTGAGGGTAAGAAATTCTCCCGCGTGGACGTGATCATCCATGTTTCGGATAAAAATTAGTCTAAAATTTCGCCGTCCAGTGTTCCCCAGAAATCCGGCTGTTCCAGCCAGCCTTTAAAGCCATTCACATTCAATTCGCACCAACCGTCATGGCATTTTCTGATTTTGCCGATCACGCCGGATTCGGCGATGACCGCAACCGACTCATCCTTTGCCGGTTTTTTCAATAGCGTTTGTTCCTGATTTATAATCAGGGCGGTTCGCTTGCTGGATAATAGTGGTCCCCATATCCAGCCCTGCGCCCCTTCCGAATCGACAATTTTCCGCCAGTCCTTATATTCGGCAATAACCTTGACCGGCAGCCCGGCTTTTTTAAAGACCCAGATAATGGGATATTTCCCGTCTGGACCGGTGCGCACATTGACCGTATCACGGGCCAGCGACACATAGCGCGGCACCAGATAACCGCTTTTGCCCAAAGTGGTTTTCTCTCTGGCCATCGCCGGCAGGGTGGTAAAGGCCATACTCAACAGGCTTGTCATTAATAATATAGTCCGCCAAAAGGTCATTTTACACTTTCTTCTGATTGAGATGTTTGAATCTGCCGCGTACTTCTGCTAGACATGATACTTAATGCAAATGCGATCTCAAGCCTTTTTACAGGTCAGAGGATAATAAAACCGGAGTTCCGAATGACGTCGAAAAAGCCACTGGTCATTGTCACAAGAAAATTACCTGACATTATTGAAACGCGGATGATGGAGCTGTTTAATGTACGGCTTAATCTGGACGACCATGCTTTCAGTGCCGCCGAAATGGCCGAAGCGGTAAAGGAGGCCGAGATTCTGGTACCCACCGTAACAGACCGGCTGGATGCGCGGATTTTGGCTCAGGCCTCCCCGGATTTAAAGCTGATCGCCAATTACGGCGCCGGGGTGGATCATATTGATCTGGCCTCTGCCCGCCAGCGCAGCATTACCGTCACCAATACGCCGGGCGTACTGACAGAGGATACGGCGGATATGACATTGGCCCTGATGCTGGCGGTGCCGCGCCGCCTGATTGAGGGCGAACGGCTGTTGCAAAGCGGGGAATGGGCGGGTTGGGCCCCCACGGGGATACAAGGTTCGCGCATTTGGGGCAAGCGGCTGGGCATTATCGGCATGGGCCGAATCGGTCAGGCGGTCGCCCGCCGGGCCAAGGCGTTCGGCCTGTCCATCCATTATCATAACCGTCACCGGACCAGCAGTGATATTGAGGAAGAGCTGGAGGCCACCTATTGGGAGAGCCTTGACCAGATGCTGGCGCGCATGGATATAATTTCGGTCAATTGTCCCCATACCCCGGCCACCTATCATCTGTTGTCGGCGCGGCGGTTAAAGCTGATGCAGAAACATGCCTTTATCATCAATACGTCCCGTGGTGAGGTCATTGATGAAAATGCCCTGATCAGGATGCTGGTAGCAGGTGAACTTGCTGGCGCCGGACTGGATGTGTTTGAGAATGAACCGGCGGTTAATCCCAAACTTCTGGAGATGCCCAGTGTGGTCGCCCTGCCCCATATGGGGTCGGCGACAACGGAGGGCCGCAATGACATGGGCGAAAAAGTCCTGATCAATATCAAGACCTTTACCGATGGGCATAATCCGCCGGACCGGGTATTGGAAGACTGGATTTAACCACAGGCCTTACACCCCGGATCTTTGGGTAGTTTTATAGTGCGGCTGGTGGTGCCAAGGGCATCATAGAGCAACAGCTTGCCCGCCAGACTGTCGCCAAGCTCCAGCAATTCTTTTAAGACCTCCACCGCCTGCAGGCTGCCGACCACCCCGGCGACCGCGCCCAGAATACCGGCCTCGGCACAATTGCCCACATCGCCCGGATGGTCCGGGATAAGACAACGGTAACAGGGTTTGTCAGGCTCGTAGCCCTTAAAAGTGCTGACCTGCCCGTCAAACTGGCTCAGGGCCGCCGAGACAAAGGGTTTTTTCAGCTTCAGGCAGGCATCATTGACCACAAAGCGCGTCTCGAAATTATCACAGCCGTCAGCGACAATGTCATAATCCCCGATGATGCTTTCCGCATTGTCCGGTGACAGTCTTTCCGAAATCGTAATGAGGTCCACATCCGGGTTGATACGGTTGACCATATGGCGGGCGCTGTCGGTTTTCAGATTGCCGATCTGATCTGTGGTATGGAGAATCTGCCGTTGCAGATTGCTCAGGCTCACCAGATCATCATCTATAACCCCGATGGTTCCCACTCCGGCGGCGGCCAGATACAGGATCAATGGACTGCCCAGCCCCCCGGCTCCGATGACCAACACTTTGGATGACAGCAATTTCTGTTGCCCGGCCCCGCCCACCTGTTTCAGGATGATATGGCGGGCATAACGGTCAAGCTGATCATCATTGAGGGTCATTGGCGGGCTCATTGGAAATATCAACGGTGATTTCGGCATCTTCATAATCGGCGGGCAGGAGGACAAAAACATCTCCGGCCCTGGGAGATAATTTTTCGGGGCTTGCGATTTCTTCGCCGTTGCAGAGGACGGCAAATTCCTCAAGCCCTACGGCCCGGGCCTCGGCCAAAATGCGCCCGATAGTCAGGTCAGCCAGTGGCAGGCTGGATTCCGTCCCCTGTACCCGCAAAATCACATGGGTCATATTTTACAGTCCGTCAAACATGGGCGTTGACAGATAGCGTTCGGCAAAAGAGGGAATGATAACGACAATCGTCTTGCCCTTCATATCGTCCCGCGCGGCCAGTTCCATGGCGGCGGCCACGGCGGCTCCCGATGAGATGCCCACGGGAATACCTTCTTCCCGGGCCAGAAGCCGCGCGGTTTCAAAGGCGGTTTCATTGCCGATGGTCAATACCTCGTCGATATATTCCGTGGCCAGAATTTCCGGGATAAAGCCCGCACCGATGCCCTGAATCTTATGGGGGCCGGGTTGACCGCCGGACAGGATCGGGCTGTCTTCCGGTTCCACAGCCACCAGTTGCAGGCTGCTTTTCTTGTCTTTCAGTGCGCGGCCAATACCGGTAATGGTGCCGCCGGTGCCAACACCTGAGACCACCACATCCACCGCGCCATCCGTATCATTCCAGATTTCTTTGGCGGTGGTAATTTCATGAATGGCCGGGTTGGCGGCATTGGCAAACTGTTGCGGCATAACGGCACTGTCAGAAGCATCCACCATTTCCTGCGCCCGGGCGATGGCCCCTTTCATGCCCAGCGCCGCCGGGGTCAGTTCAAGGTCCGCGCCCAGAATGAGCAACATCTTGCGCCGCTCCATAGACATGCTTTCGGGCATGACCAGCGTCAGGTCATAGCCTTTGGCGGCACAGACAAAGGCCAGCGCAATACCTGTGTTGCCGGACGTGGGTTCAATGATGCGGGTGCCGTCCTTGATCTTGCCCTGCTTTTCCAGATCCGCGATCATGGACGCGCCAATGCGGTCCTTGACCGACGCCAGCGGGTTGAAAAATTCCAGCTTCAGCAGGATATCCGCCTCAAGATCATGGCCCAGCTTGTTCATTCTGACCAAAGGGGTATTGCCCAGCGTTTCGATGATATTGTCATATATCTTGCCACGGCCTTCTGTTCCGGTTTCTGTTACGGACATGCTTGTCTCCTATATGTTAAAAGTGAAATTCTTGGCAGAATCTGTCTCGACGCCTTCACTCATGGCTTGCTGACACAGGTCCTGCAACGTAATATTATTCAGGTCTTTCATGATCGTTTCATTGAGGTTTTCAATCAGGGGATTGATTACCTTTTTGCCCAGCCGTGACTGGGAGAGGGCGGCACCTTTATCCTTTTTTGAATCCATATCCGTGATCACCCGGACAATCTCGCCCACGGAAATCCGCCGTCTTTCCCGGGCCAGATTATAACCGCCTTTGGGGCCTCTGACCCCTTTTAATATCCCGGCCCGAACAAGCTGCTGCATGACCTGTTCCAGATACCGCTGGGGGATTTCCTGCCGTTTTGTAATGTCACGGGACTGCACGGGGCCGCCGCGCCCATTATAGGCCACATCGACCACCGCCTCCAGCGCATAAATCATTTTTTTGGTTAATCGAAACATCTGTTTTCTCTTTATCCGCTTGTTGTTCCTGTGGAGCCAAAGCCCCCCGCGCCGCGCGCCGTATCATCAAGGCTGTCCCGCGTCTCCCATGTGATCTGTGTCACAGGGGCGATCACCATCTGGGCAATGCGCAGGCCACGGGTAATGACAAAATCCTGAAGACCATGATTGATCAGGACCACTTTTACTTCGCCCCGGTAATCGGCATCAATGGTGCCGGGGCTGTTCAGGACGGTGACACCATGTTTCCAGGCAAGGCCGGACCGGGGCCGAACCTGGGCCTCAAATCCCTGCGGCAGGGCCATGGCGAACCCGGTGGGGATCAGCAGGCGCATGCCAACTTTCAGGATAATCCGCTCCCCGTCACCGAGGGCCGCCATAAGGTCCATTCCGGCACTATTGGCGGTTTCATATTCCGGTAATTTAAGCCCCGCGCCATGAGGCAACTGTTGAAAGGCAACTGTTGTCATATAAATGTCCTGTGTCAGGTGAAAAATTGTTCTATTCTTTGGGCAAGCCGCCGGGCGACCGCGTCTTTCGGGGCCTTGTCCCAGTGTTCCATGTCCGATGCGGTCACCAGCAGAACCGTGTTATGATCCCCGCCCATAACCGACTGTCCATCATCCGTGACGGAGACATCATTGGCCACAATCCAGTCACAGCCTTTGCGGCTCAGCTTGGCCTTGGCATGGTCGGCCAGCTTTTCCGTTTCAGCGGCGAACCCAATAACCAGTTTCGGCCTGTTTGCGGATGCCTTGGACAGGCTTTCCAGAATGTCCGGGTTTTCCACAAGGTCAAGGCTGGGCAATTTGCCGTCCTGTTTCTTGATTTTTTGCGCTGCCGAATCCGCTACCCGCCAATCGCCCACAGCGGCCACGCAAATGGCCACATCAGTGGGCAGGGCCGATTCGCAGGCCGCGAGCATATCCTGCGCCGACTGGACGGGAATGACCGTCACCCCGTCCGGCGGGGTCAGATTGGTCGGGCCTGAAATCAGGCTTACGCTTGCCCCAAGGTCGCGCAGGGCGCGGGCGATGGCATAGCCCTGCTTGCCGCTTGACCGGTTGGCAATATAACGCACCGGGTCAATGGCCTCATGGGTCGGCCCGGCAGTGATCAGGATATGCTTATCCTTCAGCGGCCCGGCAGGGGCAAAGAAATTTTCCAATGTAGCTACAATATCATCCACCTCGGCCAGGCGTCCGGCCCCCACCTCACCGCAGGCAAGGTCGCCGCTTTCGGGGGAAATCACATGAATGCCGTCGCATTTTAGCTGGTTCAGGTTACGCTGTGTCGCCTCATGGTCCCACATGCGGCTGTTCATGCTGGGGGCGATCATCACCGGCTTGTCCGTGGCCAGCAGGGCCGTGGTCGCCAGATTATCGGCTATGCCAGAGGCCATCTTGGCCATCATATCGGCGGTGGCCGGGGCGACCAACACAAGATCAGCCTCCCGCGACAGGCGGATATGGCCCATCTCAACCTCATCGGTCAGGGAGAATATATCCGTATAGGTCTTTTCCCCGCTCAGGGCGCTGACGGACAGGGGGGTGACAAATTGTTCGCCGCCCCTGGTCAGAATGGTGCGCACAGTCATGCCCCGCTCGCGCACCCGCCGGATCAGGTCAAGGCACTTATAGGCCGCAATACCGCCGCCAATGATCAGTAATAATTGTTTTCCGTCCAAAGGACTTTTTGCATCATAAGTCATGACAGTAATGTAAGAAGTCAGGCTGGCAAAATCAAGTAAACCACGCGGGAATACTGTTAATTAAAAGAATTATACAAAAAATAGAGTGTCAGACTGCCAACTATGCCGCCAAACAGGCCGTAAAAGAATATTCTAAGGCGACTGCGGCGCGCCGGGGGCGGCGGTTGATTGGCCAAAGTCTCCAGATGGTCAAGGATCTTCGGCAGACGGCCCAAAGTATCAAGGGCGGTTTCGGTGAAATCACGGATTTTGGCCACTGGTCCCAGATTATCCAGCATCCATTTTTCGATGGTCGGGCGGGAGGCCTCCCACATATTAATGGCCGGATAGAGGTCAAGGGCGACACCCTCCACCGTGACCATGGTTTTTTGCAGCAAAATAAGCTGGGGCTGAGTCTGCATATTAAAAGTCTCGGTGGTTTCAAACAGCTGGGCCAGTAATTTACCTACGGAAATTTCCGCCACCGGCTTGCCGGCGATGGGCGCGCCAATGGCCCGGATGGCCTGCTTGAATTTTTCCAGTGACTGGTCCGGCGGCACATAACCAATATCAAAATGCGCCCGGGCGATCAGGTCGTAATCCTGCTTGATAAAGCCATAAAGAATCTCGGCAAGACACCGGCGGGTTTTCTTGTCGATGCGGCCCATGATGCCAAAATCAATGGCGGTGATTTTATTGCCAGTACAGGCGAACAGATTGCCCTGATGCAGGTCCGCATGAAAAAAACCGTCATAAAGGGCCTGGCGCAGAAAGCTGTGAACCAGCCCCTCGGCCAGTATTTTCAGATCATAGCCCGCCTTGACCATGTCCGCCTTTCGGGAAAAGGGGATGCCGTCCACAAGGCTGGTGCATAACACCCGGCGGCTGGTCAGGTCCCAATCCACATCGGGCACCGTGTAATTGGCATTATCAGCGGAATTATCTTTTAACTCTGATGCGGCGGCGGCTTCAAAGCGCAAATCCAGCTCAAGGGCGATGGTCTCGGTAATGGTTTCCACCACCGATGTAGGGCGCAAACGCCGGGCCCTGGCGGAAAAGCGTTCCACAAGACGCGCCAGCCACAGAAAGCTTTCAAGATCGCGGGCAAAGGCCTTTTCAATGCCGGGGCGCAGCACTTTGACCGCCACCCGCCGCCCGTCCTGTGTGGTGGCAAAATGGACCTGCGCGATGGAGGCAGCGGCCACAGGCTCATGGTCAAAGTCGGAAAACAGCTCATCCAGCGGTGCGTCCAGTTCCTGCTCTATGATGCGGATGGCCTCATTGCCGGGAAAGGGCGGGACTTTGTCCTGAAGCCGCATCAGGTCAAGGGCCACATCCGGGCCGATAATATCGGGGCGGGTGGCCATGGCCTGCCCGATTTTGATAAAGCTGGGGCCGAGAGACTGGAAAGCATCCACCAGCTTGCTTTTGGGGGTGCCGTCTGGTGCGGGCATTTTCAGGTTGCGTAATTTCCGCAGTCTGGTCAATGCCTTGGGCTGTTCGCCAAACAGGGACA
>UOED01000016.1_pt1 | contig 18616 bp, 14 predicted proteins | sample 1990161 | NCBI WGS metagenome assembly UOED01 (sample SAMEA4728526, study PRJEB27164) | hydrothermal vent metagenome | biome: marine basaltic hydrothermal vent biome; feature: marine hydrothermal vent; material: mineral | place: Pacific Ocean | collected 2011-06-14/2011-07-23 | depth 1741 m | reverse complement strand
GGCCGGGGGCATGAACCGCAATTCAGGCTATCTGACCCAGATGGGGGGTGAGGGCGTCAACTGGATCGGTCAAAGCAAATTCACCCATGAAGATCATATTTTCCAGAATCTGGGCGACGGCACTTATTATCATTCAGGCCTGCTGGCCATCCGCCAGTCAGTGGCGGCCAAAACCAATATCACCTATAAAATCCTTTATAATGATGCCATCGCCATGACCGGGGGCCAACCGCTGGAAGGCACCCTGACCGTGGATCAGATCAGCCGTCAGCTCCATAGTGAAGGCGTTCGCCCCATCTATGTGGTCACTGACGAGCCGGAAAAATATCCGGCCAATACGGATTTTGCGCCGGGCGTGACCATTCATCACCGGGATGCGCTGGATGATGTTCAGCGCATATTGCGGGACGTCAAGGGGGTGTCGGCCCTGATTTATGATCAGACCTGTGCCTCGGAAAAACGCCGCCGCCGCAAAAAGAACGAATTTCCTGATCCGCCCAAGCGGGCCTTTATCAATGATCTGGTCTGTGAGGGCTGCGGTGATTGCTCGGAAGCCTCCAACTGTGTCTCCATCGTACCGAAAGAAACCGAACTGGGCCGCAAACGGGCCATCGATCAATCCAGCTGTAACAAGGATTATTCCTGCGTCAACGGCTTCTGCCCGTCCTTTGTCACCGTCCATGGCGGCAGTGTGAAGAAAGGCAGCCGCACCAATCCCGAAGGACTGATAGATCAGGTTCCCCTGCCCGATCTGCCCACAATCAATGGCGGCTATGACATCATGGTCACCGGCGTTGGCGGCACCGGCATTGTCACCATCGGTCAAATCATGGTTATGGCCGCCCATCTTGAGGGCAAGGGGGCTAGCGTCCTCGACTTTACCGGCTTTGCCCAGAAAGGCGGGTCCGTGATCAGCTACCTGCGGCTTGCGGAACGAGCTAAAGACTTAAAGGCGGTCCGTATCGGCACCGGAGCGGCGGACCTGTTACTGGGCTGTGACATGGTGGTATCGGGCAGCCGGGAGACCCTGCGCACCCTGAAAAAAGGTAAGACCTCTGTCATACTCAATAGCCAGAAGATACAAACAGCCCAGTTCGTCCTGAACCGGGACAGCGATATTCATGACGGGCTGATCCGGCAGAATATTACCGCCGTTGTCGGCTCGGACGCCCTCTATCCCGTTGACGGCACCAAAATCGCTACGGCACTTATGGGGGACAGTATTGCCACCAATATGTTCCTGTTCGGTTATGCCTGGCAACAGGGAAAAATCCCCTTGTCATTGGCGTCCATATTCCGGGCCATTGAATTGAACGGTGTCGCCGTATCCGCCAACAAGCAAAGCTTCAGTTGGGGCCGTATCGCCGCCAGTGATATGTCTCTGGTGGAAAATGTCCTGCCCCATCCCATAAAAGACGATACAAATCTGACAAACCTCAAGGATATTGTAGATTACCGGGCCAATTTTCTGACGGATTATCAAGACCAGAAACTGGCGGACCGCTACCGGACCGCCGTTCAGAAAATCCGTGATCTGGAAAATGCTCTGGGGACAGGGGACACTGCGCTGGCCCTTGCCGTTGCCCGCAATTATTTCAAACTTCTGGCCGTCAAGGATGAATATGAAGTCGCCCGCCTCTATACCAACGGCGCATTTGAACGGAAGATCAAGCAACAGTTTGAGGGGGATTTCAAAATCCACTTCCATATGGCCCCGCCGCTTCTGGCCCGCAAAGATGGCAAGGGACATCTGCGCAAGATGGAATTTGGCGGCTGGATGTTTAAAGCCCTGAAACTTGTCGCCCGCCTGCGGGGCTTGCGCGGGACTGCCTTTGACCTTTTTGGCCGGACGGCAGAGCGGCGCATGGAACGGACATTAATCCGGCGGTATGAAGACCTGCTGGCGGAGTTCCAGAAATCACTGACCCTTGATAATCTGGCTACTGCCATAAAACTGGCCGATCTGCCATCTGAAATCAGGGGGTTCGGTCATGTGAAAGAACAGACCGTTGAAAAAAACATTGAAAAATACACAGAACTCTTGAAAGATTACGGTTCAGGCGATATGACTCACATAGTTTCACATTAAAATCATTTTTAAAGGAAAACCCATGGCCCCCATTGCCCCCCGCAACGGCATATTGAACATCACCCCCTATAAGGCTGGCGATGCCAAAATTGACGGGTTCGACCGGGTGATCAAGCTGGCGTCCAACGAAAGCCCCCTTGGCCCAAGCCCCGCCGCAGTAGAGGCCGCAAAGCTGGCCGCGGATAGTGGCCTGCAGCTCTATCCAGACCCATCCTGCGGCGCCTTGCGCGCGGCCATTGGCGAGGTTCACGGCCTTGACCCTGAACGGATTATCTGCTCCAGCGGGTCGGAAGAATTATTGCATCTTCTGGCCAAGGGCTATGCCACCGACGGAGACGAAGTGATTTTCTGTCAATATGGCTTCATCGCCTATCCCATCACCATCCATGCGGTGGGCGCCACCCCGGTTATGGTGCCGGAGGATAATTATACCGCCAATGTGGATGCCATACTTGCCGCCCAGACGGACCGGACAAAGATCGTCAATCTGGCCAATCCCAATAACCCCACCGGCACCTATCTGGCCGAAAATGAAGTCCGGCGCCTGCGCGATGGTCTCCGGGATGATATTCTGCTGGTGCTGGATGCGGCCTACGCGGAATATGTGGACTGCGGCGATTATGATGCCGGATTTGCGCTGGTGGATAACGGCCTTGAAAATACCATTGTCACCCGAACTTTTTCCAAAATATATGGCCTGGCCGGCGCGCGGGTTGGCTGGGCTTACGGCCCCGCCAGCGTTCTGGATATTCTGAACAGGATCAGAGGGACCTTTAATGTGACCGCCATGTCACAGGCCGCCGCCACCGCCGCCGTCCGTGATCAGGACCATGTGGCAAAGGCCAAGGCCCATAACCTGACATGGATACCAAGAATATCAAAGGCTCTGGAAGAAATGGGCATGACCGTCACGCCCAGCCACGGCAATTTCATTCTGGCCCATTTTGCCGGCGGGCCGGCACAGGCCAGCGCGGCGGACAGTTTCCTGCGCTCAAAAGGTATCATTCTGCGCCCCGTGGGCAATTATGATCTGGCCGGTGCCTTGCGCATTACTATCGGCACCACAGAGGAAAATGAAGCCCTGCTCACAGAAATGGCCGCCTTCTTCGCTTAAACCCGGTAACGGTCCAGCCAAAAGGCAATGGCCGTGAAGAGGGTAAAGACCGCCAGACTCGAGACAGAGGCCACTGTCACCGTAGCATTGGGGTCAAAGGGCATATTTACGACGACAAGATACAAGCATATCATAATGGCGACAAAAATAATCATGCCGTATTTGCCCATGGCCCCGGTGGCTGTTGTGGAGCGCAGATAAAGAATTAGCCCGCCGACCAGCAGGGCAATTTCCACCACTACCGTGGCCATAAAATCATTCCACAGACCGAACCCCACCTTCAGGCTGTCATCGCCCAAAAGCGGCAAGTCCGGCGTATGGACGATTAAATCCGCAAACCAGTGGGACAAGACCGCAAGCCCCATGACAAGCGCCACCCGGCCCTTGGCCATCGCCTTGAAAGGCGGCACATATCGCCACAGACCATATATCAAGACGGCCCAGATCACGGATGCCAGCAACCCGTGGGTATAGGGGTAATAATAAAGATCAAAGTGATTGATGGCGGTGTAATTCTCCACCAGTCTGAATTTCTCTATGCCCATCGGAGCCAGAATGAAAAACAGATAATCTACAAACTGCACCGCAATGAACAACATGCCCAGGGACGCTTTTTTCTCAACCGATTTCAGGGCAAAGCCCGCCGCATAATGACCAATGAACATAATATTCCTCCGCTTTTTAAGGGGAATCTATCACATATTCAGGGAATGTGCAGTGGTATATTTCACCCGCCGCAGGGTGAAGCTGGAATTGCTGGACGCCACCAGCGCGTGACTGAGCAGATGACGGGACAGGAAAACCTCGTAATCCTCCACCGTTGGCACCATGACCACCAGCATATAATCATAATTCCCCACCACCGCGTAACATTCCATAACCTCTGGCCGCGAAGCGATGAAATCCTCAAATTCCACCCGGGTATCCTCGCCGTGACGCACCAGACGCAAGCTGATCAGGGCGCAGACCTGCATACCGATTTTCTTAGGCTCCAGCAGGGCCACCTGCCCCCGGATGACGCCCACCTCCTCAAGATTCTTGATCCGCCGCCAGACGGATGTTGCCGATACGCCTGTCTGTTCGGCAATATCCTGATGGGTGAGCGTGGCATCCTGCTGAATAAGATTCAGGATTTTCCGGTCCGAGGCATCCAGAGAAATTGACATTCTGTTTTTTCCTGTAATATGAAATAATTTTTCAATTTTAGCCGATAAAGCCAAAAAATAAAAACAATATTTCATCATTCAGGGAGTATAAATACTTTTGTTAAGTAATTTAATATCAGGAGATTCCCAAAATGGCCAACTATGAACCGCACGAAAACCCCATGGGTGTGGACGGCTTTGAATTTATTGAATATGCCTCCCCCAACCCGGAAGAATTACGCACCCTGTTCCGGAAACTCGGTTTTAAGGCCGTGGCCCGTCACCGGTCGAAAGACGTGACCCTGTACCGTCAGGGCGATGTGAATTTCCTGATCAATGCGGAACCCAGCAGCTTTGCCCAGCGCTATGCCTTTGCTCATGGCCCCAGCATCTGTTCCATGGCTTTCCGGGTCAAGGACGCCAAACAGGCCTATAAACATGCGCTGGCCAATGGCGGACAGGCCGTCCCCAGTGATGCCGGTCCCATGGAGCTAAACATCCCGGCCATTGAAGGCATCGGCGGCAGCCGCCTCTATCTGATTGACCGTTACGGTGATCAAACCATCTATGATGTGGATTTTGTACCCTATACTGACGAAGCAGACGCGGACGTTCAGGATTGCGGCATGTTGATGATTGATCACCTGACCCATAATGTCTATCAGGGGCGCATGTCCTACTGGGCGGAATTTTACGAAAATATCTTTAATTTCCGTGAGCTGAAATATTTTGATATTGACGGCGTAAAAACCGGTCTGACCAGCAAGGCCATGACCAGCCCCTGCGGCAAAATCCATATCCCGCTCAATGAATCCAAGGACGGCAAGTCCCAGATTGTGGAATATCTTAACCAATATCGCGGTGAAGGCATCCAGCATGTGGCCTTTGGCACCAAAGACATCTATAAAACCGTTGATCAACTCCGCGCCAATGAGGTCTCCCTGCAGGATACACTGGAAGCTTATTTTGACCTGATCAATGACCGCATTGACAAGCATGATGAGGATGTGGAGGAACTGCGCAAACGCCGTATCCTCATAGATGGTTGTGAAAAGGACGGTATTTTGTTGCAGATATTCACCGACACCGTCATCGGCCCCATTTTCTTTGAGATCATCCAGCGCAAGGGAAACAACGGTTTCGGCGAAGGAAATTTCAAAGCCCTGTTTGAATCCATCGAGCTGGATCAAATGCGCCGGGGCGTCATATAACATTACCTTTCGTAATATATAATTGACTATTTATGGGTTGCCACTGACGTTCAGACGGCCTACTCATTACCTATGATAGACAAACGCATAGACAGCATCGCCGCCGCCGTGGCCGACATCCCGGACGGGGCGGTGGTGATGGTTGGCGGCTTTGGCGAGGCGGGCAGCCCCATCGAGCTGATCCATGCCCTCATAGATCAGAGGGCCAGCGCACTCACCATCATCAATAACAACACCGGCAATGGCGAGGTAGGGCTTGCCGCCCTCATCGGCAATGGGCAGGTGAAAAAGATGATCTGCTCCTACCCCCGGTCCAGCCATTCCAAAGTTTTTCCCGAACTTTACCGGGCCGGAAAAATTGAACTTGAAATTGTCCCCCAAGGCACCCTTGCCGAGCGCATCCGGGCGGGCGGGGCCGGAATTCCGGCTTTCTATACCGCCACCACCGTGGGCACGCCATTGGCCGAGGGCAAGGAGGTGCGCACCATAGGCGGGCGGGATTATGTGCTGGAATATGGTCTGACCGCTGATTTTGCCCTGATCAAATGCGCGGCAGCGGATATGCAGGGCAATCTGACCTATAACAAAACCGCCCGTAATTTCAATCCCATCATGTGTACCGCCGCCAAAACCACCATCGTTCAGGCCAAAAAGATAGTTGCGGTCGGCACCATTGACCCGGAAATAGTGATCACCCCCAATATCTTTGTCGACCGTATTATCGAGGTGACGAAGCCGCTGGTGGAATCTCACCTGATCGCACAGGGAGCCCGTTATCCATGAGCCAGAATGCAACAGGATGGACCCGCGAACAGATGGCGGAAAATGTGGCGCAGGATATTCCGGACGGCGCCTATGTCAATCTGGGCATTGGCATCCCGGAACTGGTGACCAAATTTGTCCCCAAAGGCCGGGAATTTATCTATCATACGGAAAATGGCCTGCTGGGTATGGGGCCTGCGCCAGACCCCGGACAGGAAGACCCCGAATTGATCAATGCGGGAAAGAAAGCGGTCACCGCCCTGCCGGGGGCCAGCTATTTCCATCACGGCGACAGCTTTACCATGATCCGGGGCGGCCATATTGATGTCTGCGTTCTGGGGGCTATGCAGATTTCTGCAACCGGTGACCTGGCCAACTGGTCCACGGGAGCCAAAGGTGCCATCCCGGCAGTGGGCGGGGCCATGGATCTTGTGGCCGGGGTTAAGACCATCTATGTGACCAGCCAGCATGTGACCCGGGACGGCACCCCGAAACTGGTGCAAAATTGCAGCTATCCCCTGACAGGCCGGGGGGTGGTCAGCCGCATTTATACGGACCTTGCCATCATTGATGTGACAGCGGGCGGCTTTCAGCTCCGACAACTGGCCCCCGGCGTTACCTTTGCAGAAGTCGCCGCCAAAACCAATGCCCTGCTTTTGCCCAAAGGAAAGACGTGATATGCCCAGCCCCAAAAGTGCCGCTCTGTTTGAACGCGCCCAAAAAGTCCTGCCCGGCGGGGTCAGCCGCAATACCCTGTTACGCGGTGATCATCCGCTCTATGTGAGCCATGCCAAGGGCTGCGTTATTACCGATGTGGACGGGGTGGAACGGCTTGATTTTGCCAATAATATGGCCTCTCACATTCACGGTCACGCATTTGAGCCAATCGTCAGCGCGGTCAGCACACAGCTTGCCAAAGGCTCCGCCTTCACCATGGCGACCGAAGCTGAAATTCTATTTGCGGAACATATGGTTGGCCGGTCTCCTAATTTCGATAAAATTCGCTTTATGAACTCCGGCACCGAGGCGGTTATGGCGGGCATGAAAGCCGCCCGCGCCTTCACCGGACGCACAAAAATTGCCAAGGTGGAAGGCAGCTATCACGGGGCCTATGACTATGCGGAAGTCAGTCAAGCCCCGACACCGGAAAACTGGGGCGGCGCGGATCATCCCAATGCGGTACCGCTGGCCCAGGGGACCCCCGGCGGCGTATTGGAAGATATGGTTATCATTCCGTTTAATGAACCGGAAAAGGCCATTGCGATCCTGAATGAACAGGCCGATGACATCGCCTGCGTCCTTATCGACCCGATCCCCCACCGTATCGGCATGGTGCCGGTCTGTGCTGAATTTGTCACGGCGCTCAGTCGATGGACAAGGGCCAACGGGGCGTTGCTCATGTGTGATGAGGTCATCACCTTCCGCAGTGAAGTGGGCGGGATGCAGAGCCGCTTTGACATCTCGCCGGACCTGACGTCACTGGGCAAGATGATCGGCGGCGGCTTTCCGGTCGGTGCCCTTGCGGGACGGGAAGCGATCATGGCGGTGTTTACCGATGGCCGCCTGCCCCATTCCGGCACCTTTTCCGCCAACCCCATCACCATGACCGCAGGCCGTGTGGCTATGGAGCTGTTTGATGCAGATGCCGTAAAACGCCTGAACACCCTTGGGGACTATACCGCCGCCCGCCTGCGTGAGGTGATCAGCATCGCCGATGTACCGGCCAGCGTGACGGGAAGTGGTAGTCTCTATCGTATCCACCTGAAGGCCGAGGCCCCGAAAAACTACCGGGATACCCATCCGTCACAAGCCGAGAAAAAAGCCGTCAATGCCTTTATCAATAGCCTGTATGACAATGGCATTATGATGATCCACACCGGTGCCCTCACCCTGTCCACCCCCATGACAGAAAGCCACATCGATCAGCTGGCCGATGCGGTTCTGATATCGTTGAAATCTATCCGGGGTCTGCTTTAAACGCCCTCAAACAATCCGGCTTCATCATAGATGACCCGGTCGTTATAGCCGCTGAACCAGATGGCGTCGGGATTGCGGCCAAGGATGGTGATCTTTCCCCGGTCCGGGGCGTCCGCCGCGCCGCGCAACAGCTTCATAACCACAACCCCCTTTTCACCGCCCGGAATGCCCGGGGCGGGCTTGTTACTCACCGCCACCACTTCGGTCTTGCCCTTGTAATGGGTGATGGACAGACGGGCATGGGTTTCAACGCCGGACAGGCCCTTTTGGGACTCGTTCAGGATGCGCCACGCCTCCTCAATCGGCACATTAAAGGCCTTGTGGCCGATGATGTCGCGCCCGCAGAAGAAGTAATGATTTTCAACCTTGTTGCGTTTTAATTCCCGTTGCATGATGCGCAGGGCGTCCGGGTCATTATTGATACCCTTGATAATCGGGGCCTGATTATCCACGGTCAGCCATTCCCGCTGGCCGAGCTTCGTTACCGCGCGCTTGGTATTTTCCAGCCATTCAAGGCCGCCGCCCGGAACCTCTATATAATTGCCCGCCGCATCTTTTTTCAGAAACTCGTCCGGATGATTGAAATGGATCATAATCCGCAACTTTGTTTCCGGATAGGCCAGATGAAATTTATCAAGCATATCGAAAAAACTGCCATCAAACCGGTCTGGATAAAAAGCCAATTCCTTGGTGCCCATGCGGATGGATTCAACCCCCGCCTCAGACAGAGCCGCCAGCCATGCGGCGATATTCTTGTTGGCCAATACCAGAGGGTCCCCGCCGGACATGAGTATTTCCCGCAATTTCTCGCGGCCTGTTTTAGGGTGCCGCCCGCCGTTTTCGGCCACGATACGGTTATGATCTTTAACATAAGCCACAATGTCTGCGATCTGGGCCATACCTTTGGCGACCATGGTGCCGTCTTCGCGCTCAATCTCTTTCTTGGCGATCAATTCTTCCCGGTAACAGAAACGGCAGTGGGCGGAACAGGTGCCAACCACATAAATCAAGCCCAGTTCATATTTATGAATAAGTCCCTCAACCGGGCTGTAGCTCATCTGATTTCCGGGGTCGGCGGCGCCGTCAAGGTCATAAGTTTCCGCCGGGCTGGCCTTAACCAGAACCTGCAGGGGTTTGCTGTTTTTGGCCTGCTCAAAATAATGGCGAGTGATTTTGACCGGCATGCGGGCCTCCACATCAAGGCCGGTGCCTTTCAGGTCTTCCAAGGCTTGTAATTCCGCCGCGCTATAGAAATCTTGCATATCCTCCGGCACTTTTCCGGTGGTGAATTTCTTGATGCCCGCGATGATCTGACGGTCATATTTGGCATTCTCCACCGTATCCAGAAAGGCCTGTTCCCGGTCCGTTGGCGCATAGCCGTTCTTTTTAACGGCGGTCTGAATGGTCATGAAAAATCCTTCTTCCTTCATTGCAAGTCATAACGATATGTCATAAGATGCCCCCATATCAGGGCCGGAACAAGCCATTTTTAGTCACTATTGCATGATCTTTCGTAATGAACCAACGTCGCCTTATCCCCAGCACCAGCATGTTAATGGCCTTTGAAGCCGCCGCCAGATGTGGCAGCTTTACCGCCGCCGCACAGGAATTGAACCTCACCCAGGGGGCCATCAGCCGTCAGGTGAGCGCGCTGGAAACCCAGCTTGGTCTGACCCTGTTTCACCGAATTAAAAAAGCCATTCATCTGACCGAGGCGGGCAAGATATATGCTCAGGAAATTGGTGATGCGCTGAAGAAAATCCGCCATGCCTCGCTCAACGCCATGGGCGAGCAACAGGGCGGCATCCTGAACCTGGCCATTCTGCCCACCTTTGGCATGCGCTGGCTCATGCCGCGTTTTCCCGACTTCCTCAAGCATAACCCCCAGATCACGGTCAATTTCACCAGCAAGCTGTCACCTTTTGATTTCAATGAACAGCCCCTGCATGCGGCCATTCATTTTGGCCGTCCTGACTGGCCGGAAACGGATGCCGTTTTTCTGATGGCAGAGGAGACTATTCCGGTTGCCGCGCCGACCCTTATCCAAAGGCCTGTGGAAAAGCCTGAAGAACTGGCCAGCCTGCCCCTGCTTAATCTGGAAACCCGCCCCCATGCCTGGACCAGGTGGTTTGAGCAGAATGACGTAGTGCCTTCCAAGGGCGGCGGCATGATATTCGAGCAATTCGCACTGGTAACGCAAGCGGCCATTGCGGGGCTTGGCGCGGCCCTGTTACCGCGCTTTCTTATCGAGGGGGAACTGATGCGGGGCGAACTTGTCACGCTGTTTGACCTGCCCGTCAAAAGTGACGAAGGCTATTATCTGATCACACCTAAACATCGCACAGCCTATGCCCCGGCAAATGCCTTAAAAGAATGGCTGTTGGAACAGGTGGAAAAGCTTTAAACAGACCCTGGGGTCTATGGACAATTGAGGTCGCAAGAAATCGAATAATTCAATATTTTGCCAGATATATTGCCATTTTTCATCCATAACTTTTTATTCTCCATCCATATGAGCCGTCCAATTTGCGCATATGAGGCCATCATCATCAGGATGTTTTCCAACGCCCCTTCTTCAATCAATTCCATAGTTGATTTGGGGTCCATATACTTCATCTTTGCATGATCAATGCCATATAAGCCCTTTATTAATCCGGTGCCTTCTGCCGTTGACAGTGTGATTGTTAACGGGGACATCAAATCATGTTTCAATATAGAATCTATTAATGATCCGGTTTTTTCTTCCCCTTGAACAACCCCTTCCAGCACCCTTTTTTTGCTGTTTAAAAAATCTGTTGCCGACCCGTCATCATGAAATAATCTCGAGCCGGAAACAGCCGAAATCTGTTCACTGCCAGGATTGATATAAATATCATGGGCATGTTGAGCAATAACCCCCAACTCCTGTCCCAATACCAGTGGTAATCGTTTGATATTCAACGGGAAATAAGGCGCATTCCATCCATCCTGATCGACAAACAGATTCCCGTCATTCTGAAGAACGAAAATTGCCGAGAGAAGAAACTGACCCTGCTCCACATCTTTTATAAAGAATATAGGAAAACTACTGCCCGCCAAAAAAATCTCATCCGCAATAATCCGGCAATTTTTCAAGCTCATCATTTCATCATACGATAGATTATCCCGTAGCCTCAGGCCTCTGTGTTCTTCACTATTCAATCGGGTAAAATCATTCATAAGTTTCTTCTCCACAATAACAATAACAAGTACGGTAGCATCTATACTTGCTGGAGACCAAAATCTCTGATTTTCATCAGCAATTCACGATTAGACGGCAGTGTTTCAAGAGCTTTTTTGGTCATCGCCTTTGTCATGTCAAAATCTTTCATAAAAGCTACTCTTTCTTCAGGATATTCATTGCTGCTGGCGCTGTCATAAGACGACCCCATTCCGAAATATACATATTGAAAACTTTGCCATGAGAATACATATGAATCCGCTAAGAAATCCTGGGAAAATGGCGCGCAATATTGCCATAGCTTCAGCTTTTCCAATAAATCCTGCGGGATAGAAGATTCACACTTATTATCCTTCCAGAAGTCCGTCCTCCTCTTGCTCAGAACATAATGAAATTTGATAAATTGAACAATTCTGTCCCAATAGCCCGAGAATGTTTCATTGTAAATGCGGGACTGTAATGTCATAACATGGCGAGAGGATGGAAAACGTTCACAAAACCAGTCTGCCGTGGTTTCTATCATCATTATTGCCGCCGCCTCCAGCGGTTCGACAAAACCCGCCGAAAGCCCCACAGCAATAACATTTTTCTCCCAAAACCTGTCGAGGCGACGCGCCTGAAATTTAATTTGCCTGTCTGGTAATGAACTGGCCTTATGACCAACATATTGTCTCAAGCCCGCCAATGCCTCCTCATCATTCATATGATTACTTGAATAAACAAAACCAACGCCCCGGCGGTCCGACAAGCCAATATCCCAGATCCAGCCCGCATCATGAGCCGTGGAAATGGTTGTCGATGCCAAAGGTGCAGTTTCACTGTCATAAGGCACTTGCATAACAAGAGCCCGATCAACGAAAAGAGTATCATCAAGGCGGCTATAGGGAACATCCAGATTCTGGTGCATGAGGAGGGCATTAAAGCCGGTACAATCGAAGAAAATATCACCACTTAAATCCCCATGTTCTCTTGTGATCAAATGATCTACCCAACCATTCTCGTCTTTTTTCACGCCAAGTACATTGCCCTCAATAAGTCTAACACCAAGATTCTTTGTCGCATGTCTGCGTAAAAAACCGACAAGTTTAACGGCGTCAAGATGATAGGCGTAATTCAGAAAACCCTGATATTCACCATGGGTTATAGTCTTTGGAGCCAATCCCTGCTCACAAGTATGATATTGCGGTGAAACCGCAGCACAAAAAGAATCCGGCGAATGCGGCCGCTTGTATTTATGCCACAGATCGCCCGCATTATAGCTGTTGGAGCCGCAGGGCGCATCAAAGGGGTGATAGTAAAAATCCTGATCCCCGCCATCGCGCCAACCGACAAATTTTGTTCCTTGCTTGAAGGCGGCACAACACTCACGCATAAAATCCGTTTCCTTAACGCCAATTTTTCTTAAGGTCTGACGCATGGTTGGCCATGTCCCCTCACCGACACCGACAATACTCACATCGGGAGATTCTATGACCGTGACAGAAAAGGCCGCATTATCATTCACATTCAGTTTTTTTGCGAGCCGGGACGCAAGTAGCCAACCGGCACTACCTCCCCCTACGACAACTATCTTCCTGCATAATTTATCCATCTGTAACCACCTTTACATCACAATAATCATGATCAGTCAAAAACACTGTCCAATGCCTTTCACTTCTTCTCTATATTAATAGCACGGTTTGAACCTTGGCGAAGAAGGGATAAAATCTCATGGGTTTTCATCTTCATCAATGCAATATCCCCTCTCGCTTCCACATTCAGGCGGACCACAGGTTCGGTGTTGGAACGTCTGAGGCTAAAACGCCACTGATCAAACTCAAGACTGATACCATCCGTATGGTCAATATTAAGGGCGCCGCCCTCATAGTGATCCTGCACCCGCCGAATAGCCATTTGGGGGTTTTCAATCTCGCTATTTATTTCTCCTGATGAAGGATAGGCCATAATGCGGGCCGAAACCATTTCGGAAAGAGGCATATTCTTCATCGACATCATTTCAGCAACCAGCAACCATGGGATCATCCCGCTGTCACAATAGGCGAAATCCCGAAAATAATGATGAGCACTCATTTCACCGCCATAAATTGCATTCTCGCGGCGCATCCGGTCTTTCATAAAAGAATGCCCTGATTTGGACTGGATTGCCTGTCCGCCAATTGCGTTCACAAGATCAATAGTGTTCCAGATCAAACGTGGGTCATATATGATTTTCTCATCGGGATATTTTTGTAAAAACGCCTCTGCCAACAGGCCAACGATATAATAGCTGTCAATGAATTGGCCATGCTCATCAAACAGGAAACAACGGTCAAAATCACCGTCCCATGCGATACCCATATCGGCCCCATGCTCCAACACGGCATCACGTGTATCTTTTCGGTTTTCAACGAGCATGGGATTTGGAATACCATTGGGAAAATTTCCGTCCGGTTCATGATTTACCTTAACCAATTCTATGGGCATATTTAAGGTTTTAAAACGATTTTCCAACGCATCAACCACAGGTCCCGCCGCCCCGTTACCCGCATTAACCACCAGTTTAAGTGGCTTAAAATTGCAAACATCAACATAAGTCATTAAATGATCAATATAGGCATCAAGAACAGATTTCTTTGTGATAGATCCTCTGGTTTCCGGCTCACAAAAAATATTCTCCTCCGCAATGCGCTGAATATCCTTGAGGCCGTTATCACAGCTAATAGGCCGTGACCCTTCCCGCACCAGTTTCATGCCATTGTAATCCATGGGATTGTGGCTGGCCGTAACCTCAACACCGCCATCAACACTTAAGTAATTGGTGGCAAAATAAATCTCTTCAGTACCCGTCATGCCAAGGTCGATAACATTGATACCCGAATCCGTAAGCCCCTTTGATACAGCCCGCTTGAGTTCCTCAGATGTCTGACGAACATCGCCGCCAATAACAACCGTTTTGGGTTTTCCTGTTGGGTGAAGAAATTCCCCAAACGCCCGCCCGATACGATAAGCGATCTGTTCATTAAGCTCTTCACCAAGCTGCCCACGAATATCATAGGCTTTAAAACAGGTGAGCAATGTCATAATGGTTACTTTCTAAAATACATAAGAACTTGACGTTCTTCACTCGGATAATAAATTAATAATTTCGATACATGAGCAGATAGAATGATAATCCGTTCTGCCCATAGCGACCAATGAGGGGGCAATGGTTTTATTGTCATGCGTCAGGTTGCGGTGCCAGCATTTTTGCTCATGATCTATCATATATGTCCAGGCATATTGCCAGAATTGATGATAAATGCACCAATATGCGTGGTTCTCCTGCTGTGTGGCCAGCAAAGCGGCGGCAACGATGGTTTCTGCCTGCACCCAACTATATTTACCGTTGCTGCATATCTCTCCTGAAGGTGAAAAGCCATAATAAAGCCCGCCATAATCACGATCAAAAGACACCTCCAACGCCTTGTCAAAAAGGGCCTTCGCCCGGACCCCCAACCAATCGTGAGGGCTATGTTTATTGATCAGCAACAGCAACTTGGCCCATTCAGTAAAATGACCCGGCTGGTACCCCCAGGGGCGGAGTTTGTTCTCTGTATCCCCCGCGTTATATACAAAATCAACAAGCCAGTGATCATTATAATGCTCCCATATCTTGCCGTCACACTGCGCGGCAAGCTCCACGGTAATCCGTTTGGCAATGATAATGGCACGCTCCAGATAACGCTTTTCTCCGGTCGCCTCATAGGCACTGATTAAAGCCTCACAGCAATGCATATTGGCGTTTTGCCCCCGATATGGTGACACTGTTTTCAGGTCCACATCCATAACGTCAACATATAACTGATCTTCTTCCCGCCAGAAATGACGTTCCATGAACTGAAATGTCTCCTCAATATAATCATATATTTCCGTGGCCCCGGCCCCATAGGTTCGGGCATAGGCCATCAGAACAAAGGCGACACCGTAACAATGATTATCACCGTCCCTGACCAGCCCATCCTCAAGTATCCAAGCATATCCCCCGGTTTCGACATTGCGATGACCATTTCGCAGAAAGGCCACGCCGTGCCGTGCCGCTTCCAGAAAATCCGGGTCAGAAAACTGTTTTGCGGCAACGGCAAAATTTATTGTTAAGCGGCTGCTGCTCACCAAATGTTTTTGACTATTGCTGTTGCTGACTTTCCCATCCACATTAAAATGCTGGAAGTAGCCCCCCGATGCGTCAATACATTGCGGGTGATAAAAGCTCAATATTGACCGCACATGATTAACCAGAAACGCCTTCGAGCGGAAATTAGGCTGAGAAATATCTTTATTCGAAATCTGCATTATTTCAAACTCATTACATGGGCTTGATGGGCTAATATCAAAGCACCTCTGGTTGCGGCTTCCCCTTCAAGCCGGCTTGGCACAATATATTTGTCTATGGTGGCTGCCTTAAACGGAGATCTGTATCCCTGAATCTGTGACATGAAATATTGCCGAATTAGGGGGAATAAGTGTTTCTGATGCATAACACCGCCGCCCATAATTATCTTTTCAGGAGCGTAACAATAGGTCAAATTAGCGCATAAAATAGCCAGATATTGCGCTTCGAGTTCCCATGCGGGATGGTCCGGTTCAAGGCCCTCAGCCGAACGTCCCCACCGCGCCTTGATCGCAGGACCGGATGCCAGACCTTCCAGACAATCCGCATGAAAGGGGCAAGAGCCCGTAAAGCTGTCCTGTGCCAAATCATGAGGTACCAGCATATGGCCTATTTCCGGGTGGCTCCGATCATTCAACAACGCCCCATTTACATAAACGCCGCCCCCAATGCCTGTACCAACGGTGATATAAACAAAATTATCACAGCCCTCGGCAGCCCCAAAATGATGCTCCCCAAGGGCCGCTGCATTTACATCACTTTGGAAGGCTATCGGGACGTCAAATATCCCGGAGAAATAACCGACAATATTCGTATGAGACCACCCGGGCTTTGTAGTCGCCAGAATTTTTCCGTAATTTTCGGCTGCTTTATTAATTTCGACCGGACCAAAATGAGCGACGCCTAAAGCTTGCAGAGGCCCGTGAACGGAGACGCTTTCCTTAAAAAAGTCAGATACCCTGGCCAGCGTTTCCTGAGGGTTGGTTGTCGGAAAAGTTCGCCGCGCGATGATGTCACCGTTACTATACCCGATGACGCAATTGAACCTGGTGCCCCCCGCCTCCAGGCCACCGACTAATATATTTTCAGAATACTGTTTAGCGTCAGGGTTCATTAATGGTATCCATCGCGGACAGAAAAAACGGCAAGACCCTTTGCCTTGCCGTTTTTTATGATTATTTTAGCGCAATGATCATGCTCAGAATCTCACGCGGACACCTGCGGTGTAACGCGCCCCGGTATCCTGAAGCTGAATCACGCGGTTTTGAAAGACTGAGAAAGCTAGTGACTGGGCATTGGTTATATTGATCGCCTCGGCGAATACGGTAACGCCATAAAACGGCAGATCATAACTGACAGAGGCATCCCACTGACCGTAAGCCCTGATATTTTTAGGCTGACCGCGGTTCGCGGCGGCAGAGGCAAGATACCCGGCACGATAAGCATAGGCAAGCCGGGCCTGAATCGGACCTTTCTGATAGAAACCGACCGCGTTATAGGATTCTGACTGTCCGTTTGTGCCACTGCCCGTTATCACTTTGGTATAGTTGCCCTGAACACCCAAACCGTCAAAGGGGGCCGGCAAGCTGCTAAAGGTATACTGTGTGGTCAATTCAACGCCGTTGACAACACCATTTCCTCTATTTTCCGGACGGGTGGAGAAAAAGTCGAAACCAAGAAGTTGAATGGTCTGGGTTACTCTTGATGATCCGCCGGAAAGATCTTTACGGAACCAGGCGACACTCATATAGCTGGCATCATCAATATACAAGGTTATACTTGTATCATAATTCCATGCGATCAGCGGTTTCAATCCCGGATTGCCACTGGACACATTCCGTTCTCTCGCCCGCACATTAAAATTCCGGGCAAGGGTCAGGTCACTCAACGTCGCCCGGGTAAGAGTCTTAGCGACCGAGAAGCGCAACACAATATTTTCAGAGGCATCAACTTTGACATTCAAATTGGGCAACAAGACATGATATGATCCCGTTTCCGCGATAGGCTGAGCTGGAGAAAATACAGGAACCGGATCGCCATTATTGGGAGTATCAATCCGTATAAGTTCCTGACCAAAACCAGTAGATCGGACATCAGACCGGATATAACGAAGTCCCATATTGGCGGACCAAGGGGTCTCCCCAAGGTTCCCTTCAAAATTTGCCTGAATGTAGGCACTATAATTCTTTTCTTTCACGCCCCCGCCGGACCCCAGCACGGGTTGTACACCCAAGGTACCGCCGTTGGCGGCAATAGTTGCCTTTATATCAACCAGAGCTGTGGCTATGGCGGCTGCGTCCGCCCCCGGACCGGCCTTGTTCACTGCGGCGGCATTAAGCCCCACATCAGATAAAAAATATTTCTCCACCTCAGAAACCGAGTAGGATGGAAAGCTGTTATTGGACAGGCCATCGTTAAGCAATCTACTGTTTACAGTAGAAAACAGGTTTTGTGGAAGCGGCACCCCACAGAACAGACATTGGACATTCCCGGGGGTTTTGGCTACAGTCTTGTTTTTTTCACGTTGAGCATAGCTGGCTCCGGCTCGAATAGAGGTCAGGACCCCTGCATCATCAAAATCATAGGCCAGGTCAAAGGTTGACTGATAGGTTTCGTCCTTGATACTCCTGCCTTCCCAGGTAAACCAGCCGAAGGTGGCCTTGGAGGTATCGCTCAGATCACCAAGATTGGTGTATGAAGGCAAACCTGATGGAGACTGTTGATAAGTTATCTTGGTCGGATCAAAGGTATTAAGATTGGCATCAAACCAAGCCTGATTGCCCGCTGTGGTATCCGTTGATTTTGAATAAGCTCCGTCCCAAACAGCGGAGAGATTGTCGTTTGCCTGCCATTCTACATTAAACCCTACTTCACGGGTTTTGGCAAAACGTGGCCGCACAAAGTTAACAATTCTCTCGTTAATGGACCCCTGGTAACTGGTGACTGTATTATTTGCATCTACCGTCGCCTGAGATATGTTGCCAAAATCAGGA
>UOED01000106.1_pt1 | contig 18779 bp, 26 predicted proteins | sample 1990161 | NCBI WGS metagenome assembly UOED01 (sample SAMEA4728526, study PRJEB27164) | hydrothermal vent metagenome | biome: marine basaltic hydrothermal vent biome; feature: marine hydrothermal vent; material: mineral | place: Pacific Ocean | collected 2011-06-14/2011-07-23 | depth 1741 m | reverse complement strand
GATCTGATCCCGGGTGCAGAAAATATGAGCGTCATCCTGGACGAAACTGCGCACCCGCATCAGGCCGTGAAGCGCGCCCGATGGCTCATAGCGATGACAGGAACCAAATTCCGCCAGCCGCAGGGGCAAATCGCGATAGCTGACGATCCCCTGATTAAAGACCTGAACATGACAGGGGCAGTTCATGGGCTTAAAGGCCAGCGCGCGCCCGTCGGCCTCTGTGGTGTACATATGCTCGCGGAATTTTTCCCAATGGCCGGATTTTTCCCATAGCGAGCGGTCCACCAGTTGCGGCGTCTTGATTTCCTGATAGCCATATTTCTGTTGCTTGCGGCGAATATAGGCCTCTACCTGCTGATAGATGGTCCAGCCCGCAGGGTGCCAGAAGGGCATACCGGCGGCTTCTTCCTGAAAATGAAACAGCTTCATTTCCTTGCCCAGTTTGCGGTGATCGCGCTTTTCGGCTTCCTCAAGGCGGTGCAGATAGGCTTTCAGTTCTTTTTTGGTGCGCCAGGCGGTGCCGTAAATACGTTGCAGCATTTCATTATTACTGTCCCCGCGCCAATAGGCCCCGGCTACTTTCATCAGCTTGAAACAATCCTTGCCAAGCTTTCCGGTGCTGGGCAGATGCGGCCCCCGGCACAGGTCGATGAAATCGCCTTGCTTATAGAGGGTAATGGCCTGCCCCTCGGGGATGGCGGCAATCAGTTCTGCTTTATAGGCCTCGCCCATATCGATAAAGAATTTAACCGCGTCGTCCCGGTCCATCTCGCTGCGGATAATTTCTTCATCCCGGTCAATGATTTCGCTCATGCGTTTTTCGATGATTACAAGGTCATCGGTGGTAAAGGGTGTCTTGCGGGCAAAGTCATAGTAAAAGCCGTTTTCAATGGCGGGGCCGATGGTGACCTGTGTATCGGGGTAAAGCTCTTTCACTGCCTCGGCCAGAATATGGGCCGCGTCATGGCGCAATATTTCGAGGGCGGCCTCATCACTTTTTGTAATGATGGCAACCTTTGAATCCTGCGTAATTTCCCGGCTCAGGTCCCATTGTTCGCCGTCCACCACGATGGCAATGGCGGCCTTGGCGAGACCGGGGCCAATGTCGGCGGCCAATATGCTGCCCGTTACCGGACTGTCAAAGGTGCGGCTGCTGCCATCGGGCAGGGTCAGGGTGATTTTTTTCTGGCTATTCATCGGGCGGCTCATTTTTCTGTTTTTGCATCAGCTATTATGATAGTTTTCCGGGTGACATTATAAGGAAATAACAAACTGTCAAGTTAACAGATAATAGTTAAGGTGTTTTTATGGATTACTTGGACTGCCAAGGCAGGCGGCTGGCCTATTGCAAATTGGATGGCAAGGGGCCGACAGTGGTGTTCTTCCCCGGCTTTATGTCTGATATGGAAGGCTCAAAGGCGCTGGCATTAGAGGCCTTCTGCCGTGAGCGCGGGCAGGCTTATGTGCGCTTTGATTATTCGGGGCATGGGAAATCATCGGGCGATTTTAGTGACGGCACTATCGGGGCGTGGGCCGATGACGGCATGGCCATTATGGATCAGGTTACAGAAGGACCGCTTATTCTGGTGGGGTCCAGCATGGGCGGCTGGATCGGCCTGTTATGCGCATTGGCACGAAAGGACAGGGTTAAAGGCTATGTGGGGCTGGCGGCGGCACCGGATTTCACCCGTGACCTGTGCTGGAATAGATATTCGGATGAGATCAAGGCGACATTGAAACGGGACGGGGTTTATTATGAGCCTTGTGATTACGGGGATGACCCCTATCCCATGACCCTGAATCTATTGCAGGAGGGGGATAATCATTTGCTGTTGGACGGCGGAATTGACCTGATCTGTCCGGTGCGTCTGATACAGGGAATGCGGGACCCGGACGTGCCGCCGGTGACGGCTCAGCGTATATCGGACGCTTTGGCGTCAGAGGATGTGGTGATTACCTATGTGAAAAACGGCGATCACCGCCTGTCTACGGAGGCTGATCTGAAACGTCTGTGCCGTGTGGTTAAGGAAATATCGGGTGAATTATTATGAGCGATGAAGATACCAAACTGATTGATGTGAGCCATGTGGTTGAACATGGCATGATTACCTATAAAGGCCTGCCCGCGCCGTTAATTTGTGATTTCCTGAGCCGGGAGGCCTCGGAGGCGGTTTATGAAGACGGCACCTCATTCCATATCGGGCGCATAGATATGGTGGCCAATACGGGCACCTATCTGGATTCGCCGTTCCATCGCTATGAGACGGGCAAGGATTTGTCGGAGCTGGATTTATCCTGTCTGGCCAATCTGGACGGTGTGGTTGTTTGTATTCCGCCTGATACACAGGAAATTACCCCGGCGCATTTTTCGGATGTTGCCATCGCGGGCCGGGCGGTATTGATCCGTACCGATTGGTCTGACCATTGGGGCACGGATCAATATTTTGAGGGCCACCCCTATGTGACGAAAGAAGCCGCAGAATATCTGCGCGCAGGCGGGGCGGTGCTTGTGGGGATTGATTCCCATAATATTGATGATATACGGGGCAAATCCCGTCCGGCACATTCCATATTGCTGGGTGCGGATATTCCTATCGTTGAACATATGACCCGCTTGGCAGACTTGCCGGAAAGCGGGTTTAAATTCTTTGCGGTTCCGGTCAAGGTCAAAAACATGGGCACCTTTCCCGTTCGCGCCTTTGGTCTTGTCAAGCCGTGAGGGCCTTGACCAGTGCCGCAAAGCCTTCCCGGTAAGTGGGATATTTCAGAATAATACCAAGTTCCTGTTTGATCCGGTCATTGCGCACCCGTTTGTTTTCGCTATAGAATATGCGCATCATGGGCGACAGATCGGCCTTGTTGATATCGGTTGGCGGCAGATGGGGGCGGTTCAGCAGGTCGCAGATAAAGTCCAGCACTTCCGGCGTTGGGGCGGGCTGGTCATCCACCAGATTATAGCTCCGGCCCGGATCGGGCGACCGGATGGAGGCCGCCAGAACCCGCGCCACATCCTCAATATGAATGCGGGAGAAATAATGGCCTTGTTTGACAATCTTCCGTGTTTTCCCGGACAGAAGATTGACCAGATGACCCCGGTTCGGCCCATATAGGCTGCCAAGGCGAAAGATATGCACCGGAATGCCATAGCTATGGCATAACTCAAGCCAGTCCTGTTCGGCTTTGAGCCTTTGACGTCCTTTGTCAGAGGTCGGGGCCGCTGCCGTATCATCATCAACCCACGCCCCCCCCCGGTCGCCGTATATGCCCGTGGTTGACAGATAGCCCAGCCATTTCAGTTTTTTGAGTTTTGATATTACCTCCCTGTGATGGTGAAGAACCACGTCTCCCACCGTATCCTGCGGCGGAATGGAAATGAGCATATGGGTCACATCGGACAGCTGTTTTTCCAAATCCGGCATGGGGGCCGTGCCATCAAAAATATGGCGGTGGGTGCCTGAAAATGGCCAAGGGCTGTCTTGCGCCGTTAAATGACGGATGAGGTTTTGCGCCGTATAGCCCAGCCCGAAACAGAAAAGTTTATGGGTCATTTTTGTCTCAGATTTCCTGTTTTAGCCGCAATGATTTGATCTTATATGATTTTAAGGCCATATTCCGGCAAATGAAATCTTTATTATATATCACAATCCTTATTTCGCTCCTTTCGTCCGCCGCTTATGCGGGCGAGAGCGATGCGGCAAAATATCGCAAATGCATGGCACTGACGGAGAGCGATCCCCCGGCGGCTATTTCCTATGCCAATGACTGGATTTTCAGCGGCGGGGCGCAGATACCGGCGGGTCATTGCAAGGCCTTGGGATTGTTGGGCGCGGGCAAGGCAAAGGATGCGGCCACCCTGCTGGAAAAGCTGGTGGAGGATATGGTCATTTACGGGGACGGCGACCCGGCGCAGGCGCGGCGAAATGAAGATTTGAAGGTACAGCTCTATGGTCAGGCGGCACTGGCCTGGGAACAGGCCGGGGAACTGGACAAGGCTTATGTGGCCTACAGCGCAGCCCTGACCAGTATCCGCACCAATGTCCTGCGGGATGAACGGGATTTGTTCCATGAGCTGTATCTGGCCCGGGGCCGGTTACAGATAGCGCGCGGGCAATATAAGGCGGCGATTGAGGATTTTACTCTGGCCATCGAAAAGGACAGCAGGCGGTTTGAAGGGTTCCTGCAACGGGCCAAGGCTTTTCGCAAGCGAAAGTCTTTCTTGAAAGCCCGGCTGGATTTAAGAATTGCCTTCAAACGGGCCCCCGAACATCCGGCAATTTTGCTGGAAAGCGGCATCCTTTACCGTATGCAAGGCAAGACGTTCGAGGCGCGGCTGGACTGGCAGAAAATCATCGATCATTATCCGAAATCGGAATATGCCAAGCTGGCCAGAACCAACATAGAATTATTGAAGTCTCAATTATGACACATTTAAGACTCAGTCTATGCGCACATACTAATTTATAGAGGAGACAAGAATATGCGTACACTTATCAGGAATAAAGTATCACCGAAGCTTATGGTTGCCCTTCTGGCGGCGGCGTCATTTGTTATCACACCTGCCCTGTCGCAGGCCGATGGTGACAAGGATCACAAAAAAGCCGAACATAAAATGAAAAAACATGACGATGACATGAAAAAAATGTCCCATGACGCCAAGGAAAAGGCTGAAAAGAAAGAACATGAAGAAAAACATGAAAAACACGAAGATGAATCAGACGATTGATTTTTGTACTATTGTTTTAAAAGGAGGCTTCAGGGCCTCCTTTTTTTATGCCTGCCATTCTTTATTCACAGATGGGTCAGTGGTTCGGTCTTGATATTGGTCTTTTATGGCCTGCCATTTCGTCTCATCACAAAGCTGACGCAAGGCCCAGATGGCCATGGCCTGGATGACCGGTGCGGGGTCATTCAGCTTATCCGTGATAGCGGGGATTAGTTTTGTCTCACTGCTGTTGCCCGCCGCAATCAGGACATTTCGGATGAAATAATCCCGGCCTATGCGCTTGATAGGGGAGCCGGAAAAGACCTGCCGGAATGATTTATCATCCAGCGCCAACAGGTCGCCAAGCTCCGGAAAGCTCAACTCCGGGCGGGGCAGATAGGCTGGCTCATCCAGTTTTTGGGCGTATTTATTCCACGGACAGATACTCAAACAATCATCACAGCCATAGATACGGTTGCCCATGGGCTTTCTGAATTCTTCGGCAATATGGCCTTTATATTCAATGGTCAGATAGGATATGCACCGGCGGGCGTCCAGTTGGTTCGGGGCCGGAAAAGCATCAGTGGGACAGATGTCGAGGCATTTTTGGCAGCTACCGCAATGATCCCTCTCGGGCGGGTCAGGGGGCAGGTCCAGGGTGGTAAAAATGCTGCCCAGAAACAGCCAGGAGCCAAATTCCCGGTTGACCAGATTGGTATGTTTGCCCTGCCAGCCAAGGCCGGATTTCTGGGCCAGCGGTTTTTCCATGACCGGGGCGGTATCCACGAAAACCTTGACCTCTGCGCCGAATGTCCGGTGAATGTTGCGGGCCACCTGTTTCAGTTTTTTCTTGACCACATCATGATAGTCCTTGCCGCGCGCATAAACGGAAATATTGCCCCTGTTCGTTAGTTTAAGGGTTTCAAGGGGGTCATTTTCCGGCCCGTAATTCATGGCCAGCAGAATGATACTCCTGACGTCCGGCCAGAGTGCGCGCGGGTCGGACCGCCGATCGGCTTTCTGTGCCATCCAGACCATATCCCCGTGCCGGTCCAGATCGATAAACGCTTGAAAATGGTCAGCATGGTGCCTCAGGCCGCCGGGGGTTGTCATCCGGATCAGGTCAAAGCCTGCGTCCTGTGCCGCCTTGATGATGTGATCTTTCTGAATTTGTGCGTCCGGCATGGAGGGTCAGAAATCAAGATTTTTATAGTGGGGTGCGGGGGGCAATCCGGCGATCAGGTCCCGTAATATGGGCCGGAACGAAGGCCGGGACTTGATACGGGCATACCAGTTTGCCGCGCCCTCATAATCGGTCCACGGCACATCGCCCAGATAATCAACGCACGACAGATGGGCCGCCGCCGCAATATCGGCAAAGGAAATATCATCACCGCCCAGCCAGTTGCGCCGTTCGGCCAGATATTCAATATAGCTGAGATGCTGTTTGATATTGGCAGATGCACAGCGGATATTACTGACCTCTGTTTCGCCCAGTTTGAGAAAGCGTTTCATGACCTTTTCTGTGATCAGCAGAGAGGTGACTTCCTCATTGAATTTCACATCAAACCAGTCAATCAGGCGGCGTATCTCGGCACGTTCAACCGGTGTTTTGCCCAGCAAAGGCACCACCGGGCCGGTTTCTTCCAGATATTCCCGGATGGCGTAACTGCCGGTCAGAACAGGCCCGTCGTCTATGATCATAACAGGCACGGTCCCCGCCGGATTAAGCACAAGGAAATCATGGCGCCGCGCCCAGGGCATCTCCAGCGTCAGCTCAAATTCAATATCCTTTTCCACAAGCAAAACCCGGATAGCTCTGGAGAAGGGAGAAAACCAATAATGATATAATTTATTCATGAATCAGATTTTACATAAAGCCATCGTGAAAGTCGCTGATAAAATCAGGGAGAGGCAAATTATTTAAATATAATACTTGAACAATTGTTTAAATATTAGTATATTGTGGTTATGGAAAAACTGGATGATGATGACGCCGTGCAGTTGGCGGAAATATTTCACCTGTTGGGGGATGCCAGCAGGTTGCGGATTGTCTTTGCCTGCCTTGAGGGGCCGGTCAGTGCGGGCGTGTTGGCGCGGTCGCTTGGAATGAGCGCGTCTCTGGTCAGTCATCATCTGCGCCTGTTGAAGGCGGCGCGGATTTTGGCCGCAGACCGCCGGGGCAGACAGATTTTTTATAGTGCCAAGGACGATCATATCCGGGATATGGTTCGGGATATGGCCGTACATATCAAGGAAGAAATATAATGGCCGGATGTTGTGATCATGATGATATTGACCAGAAGGCGTTGCAGGTGGCGTCATTCCGCAAGGCTCTGTGGCTCGTTTTATTGATCAACGGGGTTATGTTTGTGGTGGAATTTGGCAGTGCCTTTTTCGCAGGCTCTGTATCGTTACAGGCGGATGCGCTTGATTTTCTGGGCGATACAATAACCTATGCCATTACGCTTATGGTATTAGGTTTCCCCATTCATGTGCGGGCGCGGGCGGCCATGTTCAAGGGGCTTACCCTTGGCCTGCTCGGTCTGTGGATTTATGGCCAGACGATTTATTTCCTGATGCAGGGACAGGTCCCTACCTATGAAATAATGGGTGTTATGGGGGTTATTGCCTTTCTGGCCAACCTGATCAGCGTTTTTCTGCTTTATCATTTCCGGGTCGGCGACAGTAATATGCAGTCCGTCTGGCTATGTTCCCGCAACGATATGTATGGTAATCTGGCCATCATCATTGCCGCGTCGGGCGTTTTTGTGACCAATAGCGGCTGGCCGGACTTTATCGTTGCCACTATCATGGCCAGCTTTGCGGTCACGGCCAGTTATCGGATTATAAAGCTGGCCAATGAAGAGTTAAAAGAACAGCCTTTAAATCAGTGAGGCGTCTGACGCTGTTGGCAGGTCTTCTTCCAATATGGCAATATTCAGGGCATAGGAAACTTCGCCCTCATCCTCATCGCGGTAAATAACCCCGATAAATTCACCGCCAAAATGCAACTCCATGCTACCATCTTTCTGATTGCCGGGTTCCAGTTCAAATTTGCCGGTTTCAAATTTGTCGTTAAGATATTTCCGCAGGCGCATGATTTCTGTTCTGTTCATCTTAATTCCTCAAATAGGCTGTTTAGTTTGGCAAGATGGGGCTTTAAGGCATCCTGATCTGCTTTGGTTTCCTCGGGCATGTCACTTTTCAAGGTGATCATCTGTTTCATGCTGTCCAGGAGCTGTTTTTTTGTCTCCGCTGATAGATATTCGTTTTTTTCGACGGCTTCAATACTTACTTGCAATTCCTGTATTTTTTCCGGGGTTAGTTCCTCAAGCGCCTTGAGAGACATATAGGCCCTCATCACCCGGTCGCCGACCACGGCCCATTGTTCAGGTGAAGAAAAACCGGCCTTGCCGATGATGGTTTTGAATTCCTCATAAGCCTCATGGTCCTTTACCTCGGCCAGAGAACGGGACATGGGGGCAAAACCACTGTGGACCATCTGCGTTGTTGATGTATTTCCATCATCATTGAAGTCATATTTTTTCCCCAGTTTTTCCAGAGGCTTCATGGCATTCATAAAATGCTGGATGTCTTCGCCGCTGAGTGTGGCTGCTGCATGGGCTGCAAAAAGGCTGCTGGAGAAAAGGATTATACTGAAGCACAGGGCGATGATTATTTTCATGAGGATAGCTCGCTGGTCAGGGGTTAATATCAGAATTTTTATATCCGGTAAAATATATCATACTATAACCCGCCCTAAAACCAAAAATTAAATGTCATTGAGGCAGGGGGCTACCATAAGAGGGCCAAGGTCTTTTTTGCTTGCCCTTTCCCCGATAAACAAATATGACACTCTTGAGCATATAAAATTATACCAATGAGGCGATCTCAATGGACGTCTCAGGTGATCATAGATAGTTTAAGGGAAGCGAATACTTCCCTGTAGGAGGTTAAATGACCCAGCCTTTGATGCCAATGGCAACAGCCGTGTGGCTCGTTGATAATACCAGCCTGTCTTTCCGGCAGATTGGTGAATTTTGCAGTCTGCATGAATTGGAAGTGCAGGGCATTGCCGATGAGCAGGTGGCGCAGAATATTGTCGGATTGGATCCCACTATTAACGGCCAGTTGACATGGGTTGATATTGAGCGTTGTCAGAAGGATAGCTCCGCCAGCCTGAAACTGCTGAAAGATGAAATCCCGGCCAAGGTCCGTTCCGGCGGCGCACGTTATACGCCTGTCTCGAAACGTCAGGACAAGCCGGACGCCATTGCGTGGCTGTTGAAACATCATCCGGAACTTACCGTTGCGCAGATTTGCCGCCTTGTGGGCACCACCAAGCCGACTATATTGGCTATTCGGGAGCGCAGTCACTGGAACATGAGCGAGATCAAGCCGGTTGATCCGGTCTTGCTGGGCCTGTGTTTGCAGGGCGAGCTGGATGCAGCGGTACAGAAATCCGCCCCGCCCGCGCCTGAAGAAGAGCCCGAAGCAGAATCTGAAAAACCCGAAACAGATACAGCCGCCGAAAGTGAATGAATAATTCCGGCGTTGTTATGGGCTTCTCTATGTGAGTATGGTGGCTGTTGCTATCCCGTGCGCTTGTATCGCTCGATCTCGTCTTTCAGTTTCAGCTTTTCTTTTTTCAACTCGTGGAGGGCGACACTGTCGGGTGAGGGTCGGAGTTCTTCTTTTAGGATTATGGTGTCGAGTTTCTGATGTTTTTCTGAAAGGGAAGCGAGATGAGATTCTAGTGGCATATTTGGTTCTCCTTATTTGGAACGAATTAGCCATTATATTAGACCATAAAATTGGCTAATTGTCACGAAAATCTGTTATTTTTCGCCAAAATCTGCCATGATGGAATATATGGGGCGGCGAAAATTTTCAGGATCGGGTTGCATGGGTATGTCTAAAAATAAAATCATTATCGGGCTGTCAGGTGCTTCGGGCATTTGCTACGGCGTGCGCTTGCTGTCACTCCTCAAGCCACTGGATATTGAGACTCATCTGATCATGTCGCGCTCCGCCAAGATCACTTTGGGCTATGAAATGGATATGAAAGTGGCCGAGGTCCACGGGCTGGCCGACCATGTCCATGCGGCGGATGACATCGGGGCCTCTATTGCCAGCGGCTCCGTCAGGACGCTGGGGATGATGATTGTGCCCTGCTCAATCCGGTCCATGTCGGAAATAGCCACCGGGGTGACCGCCAGTCTGCTGACCCGGGCGGCTGATGTGGTGCTGAAGGAACGGCGCAAGCTGGTGCTGATGGTGCGGGAAACGCCGCTTCATACCGGCCATCTGCGGACCATGACCGCCCTGTCGGAAATGGGCGCCATTATCGCGCCGCCAGTGCCCGCCATGTATGCCAAACCCGATAGCATAGAGGATATGATCGACCACACGCTGGGGCGTCTGCTTGATCTCTATGATATTGATATACCGCAGGTAAAGCGGTGGAAATCCGAAGAATGTTAAAGTCATCCGCTGCAAAATATGCTATGCTGTACTTTGGAAACGTAACTTCTGATATATGTCCGGGCCAAAATAAAATATGACAATGGAAGATGATGAAATTGCTGAAAAGATTCAGCAGCTGATTGTACGGCATCGGGATCTTGATATGGCTATTGAGGCATTGATCGAAAGCGGAAAATCAGACGTGTTACAGATTCAGCGCTTGAAAAAACAAAAGCTTTACCTGCGCGACCGAATCGCCAGCCTTGAGAATGAACTGGTGCCAGACATTATTGCCTAGAAAATCCTGAATTTATTCTTTTTTCAGTTCTTTCTTGTGGGCATACATATTCTGATCGGCCTGATCCAGGGCCTGATCGGCGCTTTCAGTGCCCATGAGGGGATGGACGCCGTAAGCCACTTTCAGGATAATTTTTTTGCCTTTCCAATCCATGGGATTTTTGGTGATCGTCTCAATAAGCGACTGGGCCTTTATCTTGGCGGCTTTTTCGCTGGCTTTGGGCAGGATAATGCCGAACTCATCCCCGCCAAGCCGGCCAATAATGTCCGAATCACGTAAATTCTGCACAATGATGCTGGCCAGATGGGACAGGGCCGCATCGCCTGCCTTATGGCCGTAAGTATCATTTATTATCTTCAGGTCATTCAGGTCCAGATAAACCAGAGAGCTGTTGATGCCATAGCGCTGGGAATAGGAAATCATCCGGGTCATTTCCCGCACAAAGGCCCGCCGGTTGGAGATTGCCAGCAGGCTGTCCTGATCGGCCAGCTTTTCAAGGTCGGAAATTTTACGGTGGGCCAGTTCAAGGTCTTTGCGCATACTGTCGACTTCGGACATGAGCATCATGATCGCGGTACGGACTTTTTCGGTCATCTCCTCGGGCGGTATTCCCAGAATGCTGGTGGTATCCTGAATATTGCGCGCGCTGCCTGCCGCAGAAACGCGGGAACTGGCAGAGGCTTTGCCAACGGTTTTCCGGCGCAATGGGGCTGATTTTCTGGTTGGTCCGGTTTTGGGTACTCTCATGGGCTATAACCTGATAAATGATACGATTTGGAAAGATTGCATCCGGTAAAGATCGGAATATATTGCCGCTTTTTTATATGATTTGTATGGCTTTTATGTTAAAGGAGCCGCAACGAAATTTCAAGATATATCACGAACAACAGGAATTGAGCGATGGCGGAAAATGAAACTTTGGTTGGCATAATTATGGGCAGTCAGTCCGATTGGGGCACCATGAAAGAAGCGTCTAAAATTCTGGACGAGCTTGGCATTTCCAACGAAGCAAAGATCATTTCCGCCCATCGGACCCCGCAACGCCTGCATGATTATGTGGATGCGGCGGGTGCCAAGGGCATGAAAATCATCATTGCCGGCGCTGGTGCCGCCGCCCATCTGGCCGGCGTTACCGCCGCCCTGACCACATTGCCTGTTCTTGGGGTGCCCATGGAAAGCCCGGCCCTGAAAGGCATGGATAGCCTGCTGTCCACGGTTCAGATGCCCGGCGGTATTCCGGTTGCCACATTGGCCATTGGCAAGGCCGGGGCCAAAAACGCCGGATTATTTGCCACCGCCATTATCGCTTTGTCGGATCAGGCTGTGTCCGAGAGATTGATTGCATGGCGCAAAAAACAAGCCGCCGCCATTCCGCTGGAGCCTGTGGATTAGGGGAGGGCGTTTTTTTTGGTTTCAAGATATTTTCTGATGGGTACTGTGCAGGGGCTGAAGTCGTTTCTGTATGAGTCAAATTCTTCATGGAATAATCTGTAAGTATCTGCCGTTTTGTTCAAATTCTTGAAATAGCGCTCCAGTAATATTTCACTGATGTCGACGTCACAACGTCTGATGGAACCGTATATGTCCCTTAAAGTGGGGGACAGGCTTTTGTCATAATCCAGTATTTTTTGCAGGGCGATTGTGTTGCCTTGCCATATCAGGTCGCTGATGGCATTTTGAAGCGTTTTTTGTGGCGGGTTCAAGGATAGTAAATAATTGAATATCCTGCTGTCAAAGCTGGGAAATGCTTTCAGTTCATGGGGGTGGAGATAGTTTTGTCTCAGATCAATAACTTTCCATCTCCTAATCTTTTCAATACCGCTGACAGATGCAAAATGAAAGATTTGAGATGGGTTGTCGCCAAAGAGAAGCTCTTTCCTATCATTCCATTCTTCAGATGTAAGTCTATATGCAAAGAAAAATTTTATATAGTTATCAAAAATATTTGTATTTCCATAGGAGAAATCAAAAGGATCATATCCTTTTGTAATAAGGCGCTTAACTTCACTCAGGTCATTCCTCAAGATAGCATCGTAAAGAAAATCTGTTCGGTTCACCTGTTCCGGGTTGTTTGGGCCGTATCGCCGGATAATATCAAGACCAATAAGTGCCTGAATAGTAAGAATTAGCGATATGCCATAGATGAGAATATTGCGGTATCGGGGGAACAGGGACCAGTCAGACTTAGCTTCAACAAGAATATAACCGATTAAGAGAATGTGGATATAGAATATTAGGGCTATTGGGGAATCATTGCCCGCAAAAAGAACACCTAAAAAATCCATAAAGCCATAGAAGTTTATAAAGGCAATGGATGAATATAGGACCAGAACCTTATAGGTCAGATAATGCATAAACAGCACCATCACCGATGAAATCGGAATGGGCGGTGTCCATTGCTTTTTAAGGCGGGTGATGGTTATCTTGGTCAGCTTGTCCCCCTGATATGCCTTACGCTCCGTATTTCATCTTTCCAGCCATGCGCCACAGGTCGGGCATTTTAGCAGTGAGTTTTCGCACCCGGGCCTTGCCTTTCTCAAACTGCATGACATTTTCGATGCGCCGATCAAGGAAGGCCCATGTCTCGGCATACTCCGCGCTTTCATCATTGAGCCAATAGAGCAAAGTCGCGCTATAGACCGCCGACAGGGTCATGCGCTTGGTATAGAAATTAAAATCCGTGGACGGGTCATGGATGGTCTTCCACATCAAGTCTACGGTATGATAGAGAATTTTAAGGCCAAGGGCGCTATTGATCGGCAGGGCGAGGAAGGTCACGGCCCGGCGGGCGGCCTCGCGAATTTCCTGCTCGGCTTCGATGCGGCTACGGACCAGAAGGGTTATTTTCTCACGGATTTTTAACGGGGCCAGCGTGCCTTCTGTACAGGCCGCAACCATCTTCTGATCCTGCTCCCCTGCCAGCAGCTCAATCATATCGCCGGGGCCACCGGGAAAGGCCAGATGGGCAAGGCCGGGGTCTATGCCCAAATCCTCTGCCGCACTGGCCATGGTCCTGTCGGTCCAGCCGTCAAAGGGCACATGGGGCAGGGCGGCCTGTAACAGCGGGCCGCGCAGTTCATCGGGAATATCGGTATCTGGCTTGTCCATTTCGGTCTCATCGCTAATTTAATGACAGGGGTATTTTACCCCTTGTTAGGAATATTACCATAAAATACTTCCCAAGGGCGTCTGCTTTTGCTAGAAGTCACTGCCTTCTGGAGTCTTTGCGGATTCTTGGGGGGTTATTTTAACAACTAACCTAGAAAGGAGTGTGACAGACCAATGCAGGTTTCTGTCCGCGACAATAACGTAGATCAAGCTCTCCGTGCGCTGAAGAAAAAACTACAGCGCGAGGGCGTGTACCGTGAGATGAAAATGCGCCGATTCTTTGAAAAGCCTTCTGAAAAGAGAGCCCGTGAATCAGCCGCAGCCGTCAGACGTGCGCGCAAGCTGGATCGTAAACGTATGGAACGCGACGGCGTTATTTAATACGTTTTCGTTAATTTTCTTAAAAGGCCGTCCTCAAGTTCTTTGAGGTGCGGCTTTTTTACGATATAATACAAAAAACAAAAAGATACAGGGGCATTCATGGTAGAAATAGTTGAACTCAGACAGATAGAATATGGACAATGGGCCGCGCTTTACAAAGCCTATGCCGACTTTTACAAGGTGCCTTTAACAGAGGCGCAATTGCAAACGGTCTGGACATGGCTTGATGGTCATGAGACAGAACTGCGCGGCCTTGCGGCGCTGATTGACGGCAAACCAGAGGGAATTATCCATTACCGCCGTTTCCTGCGTCCGCTGGCCGGGGAAGTCGGCATATTTCTGGATGATATTTTTGTCTGCCCTTCGGCGCGGCGCAAGGGGGTGGGCAAGGCACTTCTTGACCGGCTGGAGGATATTGCCGATGCCCAGGGCTGTACGGTGATCAGATGGATGACCGCCGAGCATAACCACGGCGCTCAGAATTTCTATGACCAGTTCGGCAAGAAAACCGGCTGGATCACCTATGATCATAAAATGGGTTGTGACGATGATTGCGACAGAAAATAAGCGCGGTTTCCGTCATTATGGTCGTGTGATTCCCGGCCTGAATATCCCGCCATTCAAAACAGCACTGAAGTGGCGCGGGGCGGACCTGCAAACTCTGCGCAATACTATTGTCGGCCCCTCCATGACCCTGACGCCGGATTTTGAACGGGTCAGTTTTTCTATTGACGGCGGGCAGATGCTGAAGGCCGCCTATCACCCCTCCCCGAAATCAGATGTCCTGCCGGTGATTATCATCATTCACGGGCTGGCCGGGGATGAGACCTCGGCCAATGTGATCTCCTCGGCGGCTTATTTCATATCCCTTGGTTTTCCGGTGTTGCGCCTTAACCTGCGCGGGGCCGGACCTTCGGCTGAAACAAGCGTTGGGCCCTATCACGGCGGGTTGAGCGCGGATCTGGCACAGGTTGTGACGCAGGCGCAGGGTTACGGCGCCGGGGTGGTGCTATTCGGGATTTCTCTGGGCGGGAATATGATGCTGAAATATCTGGGCGAGCAGGGGGCGGCGGCCCCGGTGCGGGCAGCCATCGCGGTTAGTGCGCCGCTGTGTTTGAAAACAGTGCAGCTGCGTCTGATGGAAAGCCGGAACCGGCTGTATCATAATTACCTGCTGCTCGGCATGCGTAACTATGCAAAGCAGATGGCGGGGCAGCATGAGGCTGATCTGATTGCGCGGGCACGGGCGGCAAAATCCCTCTATGAATTTGATGATCAATTTACCGCCCCGGCCCACGGCATGAGCGGGGCAGAGGAATATTACCAGGTGAATTCAGCCCAAAATTTTATTGACCATATCCGGGTACCGACCCTGATCATTCACGCCCGCAACGACCCGTGGATTCCAGTGGAGGATTATCAGGCACGACAGTGGGATAGTGCGGGCGCGATCAGCCTTTTGATTGCCGAGGACGGCGGCCATGTGGGCTTTCACGGCAAAGGCCACCCTGTGCCGTGGCATGAACGGGTTGCGGCAGAATTTATGGGTCATATGGTCAGGCAGGAGGTTGCCGCATGAGAGTGCTGTTTATCCTGACCCTGATAATGGCGCTGTCCGCTTGTGCGGGCAGTCCGGCGACGCGGCTGTTGAAAGAGCATCATAATGATGTGGTTGAACGGGATGATTTTGGGATTTGCAAGGGCTATGGTTGTCGCTATTACCTCAAAACGGGCCTTGATGAGGCGGAATGGCAGCAGATCGTTGATGTTTTTGCCCGCGCACCCGAGGATGCGGCGGCGGAACGGGCGTTAATCAAGCAGGCCATCGGGCTGTTTGAACAGTTTGTCGGGCCAAAGACCGGAACGGATACCGATGATCCGGGGGCGCAGATCATTAATTTCTCGACCCGCGATCAGATGGACTGTATTGACGAGGCCTTTAATTCCACCACCTATCTGTTCATTCTGCGCGAGGCCGGACTGATCAGGCTCCATACTTTGGGCAAGCCCCTGCACCGGGGCAATTATATCAGCCGCTGGCCCCATAATACGGCCACCATCCATGAGACAGGGGGGGATAAAGCGCAATATGTGGTTGATTCGTGGTTTCACGCCAATGGTGTGCCGCCAGAGATCGTTCCGGCGGAACTTTGGTCATCAGGCTGGTCGCCGGATAAAAAGTAAGCCTTACACTTCTTCAATATCGCTGTCGGAAAAATTCCAGTCGGCGGAATTTTCCATTTCAGCCATGAACAGATGCTCGGCGGCAATAACAGCCTCGTCCGCATCACTGGCCTCCACGGTGGATACCCAATAGAATGACCCGCGTTTGAGGTCGGCTTTCAGGGTGACTTTAAAGCTTGCCATGATCTGTGATTCCATTTTCTTGTTACCATCTCTTTCCCTATAGGGTGCGTCGCGGGGTTTCAAGGAAAAAATGGTGCTCCCCAAATAAATGAAGAGCACCAAGTCGCAAGGAGGGTTTCGATCACAGGCCGCCCGTAAATCGCAAGAACAGACGACCCTGCATATCCTGTCTGAATATGCAGATCATGGATAAAGAGGGCTTAATTCTTTATCCATAAGAATAATATAACAATAGTGACAAATAGGCAAATATAATTTATTTATTTGAATTTTATTAAAAATATAAACATATATTGCCTATAAATAGGAATTAAAACTTGACAAAGCGGGGTCGTTAGTGTAGTCTTTATTACATGGTCAGAAATCGGCTCTTGAGAGGGCTGGCGGATCATTGGAAATACAGGGCGATGCCCTTAATGTAAAACCGTCTTCTTGTGAGGGCGGTTTTTTTATGTCTGAGGGGGTTGTATGGCAGCGTCAGATAGCGGCAATCGGTGGAATGCAGAGCGGGAAGCGGTTTTTCTGGAGGTTCTTGAGCAGACGGGCAATGTGACCCGGGCCACGGCCAGTGCGGGTTTGGCGCGTTCTCTGGTTTACCGGCGGCGCAATATGCGGCCCGATTTTCGTGAAAAATGGCAAAATGCCATGGAACAGGCTCTGGATTATCTGGAGGCATATTTATGGGACAAAGCAATGGGTAAAGACGTGACGGGCAGGCCGGACGGGGCGGTAATAGATGAGAAAATAGCTATTTTTCTGCTCAAGGCTCACAGGCCGGAAATTTTTGGTGATGGCAAGAAACGCACCCATTCGGATGGCCAGGCCAGGGGACTGTCGCCGCGCAAACGGCTGATGAAAAAACTGGGTCAAATGGCGAATAAAACCCTTGGTGGCATATGAAGAAGGCGGCAACAGATCGCTGGCAGAATGGATTGCCTCTCTTGACCCGGTGCGGCGGCGGGCATTATTCAAAAATATCACAGAAGAAGAATGTGATGCCCTGAATTATGACTGGAGCTTCTGGGCCAGAAAAAATCAGCTGCCGCCAGATGGTGACTGGTTCTGTTGGCTCATATTGGCCGGGCGCGGTTTTGGCAAGACCAGAACGGCGGTTGAATGGATCAGGGGCCTTGTGGAGGGCGACAGCCCCAATATGGCCCCCAAAGCTGCGCCGGAACGTATCGCACTGGTGGCGGATACCATGCTGGACGGCAAGCTGACCATGATAGAGGGCGAAAGCGGTCTTTTGGCCGTTTGCCCCAAGGATTTCAGGCCAGCTTTTAACAGCAGTAACAAGAAACTTGTCTGGCCCAACGGGGTGCAGGCCTTTCTCTATTCTGCAGAAACGCCGGATCAGTTGCGCGGGCCGCAACATCATGTGGCCTGGGCGGACGAACTGGCCAAATGGCGTTATGTGGAGGAAACATGGTCCAATCTGTTGCTCGGCCTTCGGCTGGGGAAAATGCCAAGGGTGCTGGCGACCACAACGCCGCGTAATATCTCCCTGCTGAAAAAGCTGGTGGACGATGGGGCGACCTGTCTGGTGCGCGGCTCCACCTATGACAATGCCTCAAACCTGCCGCAAAGCTTTTTCGATCAGGTGGTTGGCCAATATGAAGGCACCCGTATTGGACGACAGGAAATATATGGCGAGATTCTCGGCGATGTGCCGGGGGCCTTATGGACCCGCGATCAGTTGGAGCAGATCAGAATTACCCGGACCCCGGATTTTGAACGGATTATCGTGGCCGTTGACCCGCCGGTGACCAGCGGCGTAAAGGCCGATACTTGCGGCATCATCGTGGCCGCGCGGGACGGCAAAGGTCGGGCCTATATCCTGAAGGATGCCTCGGTTCAGGGCTTAAGCCCCCATGGCTGGGCCAAGGCGGCCCTTGGGGTCTATCACGATTATCAGGCCGACCGTCTGGTGGCTGAGGTCAATAACGGCGGCGAGCTGGTGGAAAACCTGCTCCGTCAGATTGACCCGGATGTGAGCTACCGTGCGGTACGGGCCAGCCGGGGCAAGATCCTGCGCGCGGAACCGGTGGCGGCCTTGTATGAACAGGGCCGGGTTTTGCATCCGGGATTTCTGCCCGAACTGGAAGATCAGATGTGCGCCCTGACCGGGGACGGTCTTGCGGGCGGCAAAAGTCCCGACCGGGTGGATGCCTTGGTCTGGGCGGTGACGGAGCTTTTACTGACGGCGCAAAATCGCCCGCAAATACGAAATATTTAACCTTTTCCCCCCTGACCTCTGGTTCAGCGGGAGAAGGCCGGACGGCGGTCAAGGTACCGTTCCTGCAAACTTTTGAGAAGCTATTGAGCAAAGTGCAGTGCCAAGCGGCTTAACTTTGCCGTTCGTCCGGCTGTAATAATTTGGAGAAACATATGAATCCGCTTAACCGGTTATTCCGGAAGACAGAACCTCTGGACAAGAAACAAAGTGCCGTTGCC
>UOED01000122.1_pt1 | contig 18992 bp, 18 predicted proteins | sample 1990161 | NCBI WGS metagenome assembly UOED01 (sample SAMEA4728526, study PRJEB27164) | hydrothermal vent metagenome | biome: marine basaltic hydrothermal vent biome; feature: marine hydrothermal vent; material: mineral | place: Pacific Ocean | collected 2011-06-14/2011-07-23 | depth 1741 m | reverse complement strand
CTGCGAATGCCGACATCGCTTTTTGCATCTTCGGGCCTTTCCCAGGCTTCAGCTTGATGAAGCTCGCAAGCGCCGGGAACAGCGTGAGAGAGAGTATCCATGCAGCAGCGATGCCCAGCGCAGACATATTGCCCAAAGCGCGAAACGGCGGCGCATCAGAAAAATTTAGCGCGAGAAAGCCAATGATCGTCGTGATTGAAGTGACACTAACCGCCAGAAAATTGGTGCGGATTGCTTCGACAAGAGCTTCGAGCCGTTCCATGCCTGCCCCTTGCGCATCGCGAAACGCCATCATAATATGCACTGAGTCCGCCACGGCGAGCGTTAAAATGACGATTGGGGCTGCAGCGGAAACCGGTGAGATACCAAGGCCGAGATAACCGGCAATGCCCATCGCAGCAACTGTTGACATCACAACAACAAACAGCATCGCAGCGGTTGCAGTGATTGATCTAAAGAACAGGACTGACAGCAGAAATATCGCTAAAAACATGAACGGTAAAAGGCTAGCGAACGCTTTTGGTGCCTCTTCGGCGAAAGCATTATTGAGCGCCACAAGTCCGGAGACATATATTTCGACATCGGGGTGCCTCGCCATGATCGCTTCGCGGGTTTTTTGTGCAGCCCCATAGGCGGAGGGAAGCTCGCTAATGTCCTTCCCCGGAAGCTGGATAATCACATTGACACCTGCGGCACGGCCGTCCGCCGTCACAAGGAGATCGCGGATCAACGGCTCATTAAGCGCTATCGTCTTGCGTTCAGCGATATAGGCCGCATCCAAACTGGCGGCGTTCTCTATCAGATCTTCGACAACGAGATCATCGCCATTGGCGTAGGTATGCTGGAAATTCGTGATCGAATCGACCCGTGTTGAAAATGGAATTTGCCAACCTTGTTCAGTAAGGTCTTCAATCGCGGCGAGCGTTTTACGCGTAAAGACATCACCATCTTTCGGCCTCACCAGGAAAAAGAGGTTGTCCGTTTTCGTATAGGTCGCCTGGAATTTATCGAAGGCGCGCAGTTCGGGATTCTGCTCAGAGAAGAACACCCGGTAATTGGTGAGGATAGAAAGCTTGCTTGCGCCTGTTGCCGCAAATCCTACGGCAATGAGGCTTGCGAGTATGACGAACCATCGGAACCGAATTATGAACCGTGCCCATTGCGCGGCGAAGGATTGATCGGGGGTGGTCGGAGAAAGTTTGCTCATGATTGCGCTCCTCTCGGTTTTTCACAAATCAGTATGTTCAGGCTTATCAGTCCGTCCGCGAGGTTCTTCTGGACGTTCGCGATCATGACCGGTGTTTTTGGGCCGGGAACGAGATGCAGCCCAAGAGCCATCGGTTGGCCAGCGGCCATGGTCGTCTTGAGGCCTTTGGTGATGAAAGCAATGCCAGCATCCGTGTCGTCTTGCTCACCCGTAATGGTAAAACCAACCGCTTCGAGAGTAGTTTTGACCTCGTCAATCGTGAACAGATGGCTCGCAGCAGCTGCCTCCGCCCAAGGGACGGGAAATTCTATTTCGCCTTTCCCGGTCGAGAAGATGTCATAAATGATAAACCGGGCACCCGGTTTTAGAACCCGAGCGATCTCACTATAAAATCCCCGCCTGTCCGCTATGTTCATGCCGACATGGATCGTCCAGGCAGCATCATAGGTCGCGTTTTGCGTATTGCTCATATCGGTAACGTCTCCCTGCCGGAAAGAGACGCACTCAGACAATCCGGTCCACTCCGTCAATGTTTCTGCGACATCGCAATATTCAGTGGTGAGATCAATCCCCGTGACGCGACAACCGCGCATCGAGGCAAGCCGTCTTGCAGGACCGCCAAGCCCCGAGCCTGCGTCTAAAACGTGGGCCTTTGCGTCTACGTCCAGCATGTTGACCAAGTCCGCTGTCGCACCAGCGCCGCGAATATGGAATTCATCGACAGGGCCAAGAATTTCGACAGTTGCTTGTGCGGGGGTAAGCTTCATTTTTTCCAGCCCGGTCAAAATTCGATCTAGCAGGCCGGGTTTTTCATAATGGGAAAGTACAAGAGATGTATCAGTCATAAATCACCTTAAAAGAACAATCGTTCTTTTAATAATTAAAAAAAATCAGTCCAATTGTCGAATTATTGTTTCGACCGTGAACTTGACATGAGCGGAGGGCATTTGGGCGCGTGACATTACGGCAATGCCATGGAATGTCGATGTGAAGAAGGCGGCCACGACCTTTGGATCAAGGTCAGTTCTGATCGATCCTTGTTTCAACGCACGCCTCAACGCGCCATCGAAGGCTTTGGTCATGCGTTTTATGTTTGTCTGTGCAAGGGCCAGAACATCGCCCGGTTCGTCGCCAAACTCGGCCACCGTGTTGCACATCATGCAACCATCACTGAACTGTTTGCTGATGACAGCCCCGAGCACCATGTAGAAGAAAGCTTCGATTTCCGTACGTCCGGACGATGGTTCCTCAAGGGCACCAAGAATCATATCACCATAGATGCGGTCATATAAGTTCAGCGACTTCTTGAATAACTCGCGCTTATCACCAAAAACATTATACAGTCCAGCATGAGAAACACCGGTATGCGCAGATAGATCACGCATGGACGTTTCCGCGTAACCCTTGTGCCAAAAGAGCTCCATCGCTTGCTTCAGTGCAGTATCTTCATCGAATTCTCGGGTACGGGCCATGGTTTGTATTCGTCTCTGTTCAGAATTAGTTTGATTGTGAAAAGCTAGATGACTCATCACACCTTGTCATGGGCTGAATCAACCACGTCGAGTTCTTTGCGAAGGTGCCGAATATTGTCCTAGACATAGTTCATTTCAGTCTTCTCCATCGTTTCAAGGAGCCGACCAACTCGGCAGAAGAACCCTTCCTTTTTATCAATTTTTTCTGTCATCAAAAAACCTCCTTTATAGAAGAACGTTCGTTCTTTATAAAATGTACGGCATTCCAATGTCAAGAAGAAAGGAGGTTTTTTTGATGTTATAGACAACGTTCTTCATAATTTCGGCGCAATTGTCGGCCCGCCTATTTAATAGAGTGGAACTCTGAATCTTGCATTTTTTAGCTATTACAGACGAAACAACTTGAAAATAGAAAATTGCTACCATTTCCTAATCAGGAGATATGCAACATGGTCGCCGCTTGAGTGATGTTAAAATCATCGACCCATTTGCGAAAGATGCTGAACCAACTCTTTCGATATTTTTTAAATAATTATATGAATCTTGTCGGATAGACACCGCCTTGCGCTGCAATGTCGTTGGTATAACGAACCTTCGGTCATTCCTTTATTTTGTGATTTAAAAAACTTCTACGGAGGGGCGTAATTCAATTTCCCAAGTCCAGGCACTACGATCTTGTTGCGCTATGGCGAGATAAGTTTTTGCGATTTCGTCAGGATGCAGTGTTTTGTCAGGATCATCGAATGGAGCGGAGCCCCGCGCTCTGGCTGTAATATGCAGCCATCTATGACGAAGTGGGCCACGTGTATATTCTGGGGAGAAAGCTCCCTGGCGAGGCTTTGGCACAGACCACGTAAAGAGGAGCACTGCCACAAAACAGAACAAACTTTATGTACCGAACTTTAGATTCTGATGATTAGTTATCGACGATTGTTCTGAACGTTAAGTTGACGCGCGGTTCCATAACTTTTTTCGTAGGTGGTAATCGATGCAACCAATGGGACTGCGTTGTGCCTTTCATCACCAGCAAACTTCCATGTTGCAGATATATTGAGGCGATTTCCTTGGTTTTCTTGTGCTTAAAGGCAAATTTCCGTTCGCCGCCAAAGCTTAGAGACCCAATAGCGCCGTTCTTTTTTAAATCCCTTTCCGCATCACTGTGCCAAGCCATACCCTCACTGCCATTGTGATATAAATTAAGCAGGCAGGAATTAAATGTTTCGCCCGTAGTTTGTTCCACTAATTCTTTTAATTTCAGCAATTTTTCTGTCCAGGGCAAGGCCCGTTTCGTGGTATTGGAATAGGTATATTCAAAAGATTTATCGCCATACCAGGCGACCATGCGCTTGGTTACGATCCGTTTGCCATAGATGATGGCTTCGTCATTTTTCCACGCAATCGTATTGAGTAGATTGGCCAGATAAGCATCAGAATCCGGTAAGGAAAGCAGTTTTCCGTAATAGTTCACGATGCCGTCTTTGGAGAGTAAATTAACCGATGGGTCAGGAATGTCATCGAACAAATCCATGATTTTAACTTACCGCGTCATGGAAAATTATACCCGCAGTATGCCGCTCCCCTAAATGCACCTCACTTACACCATGGCGCATATTGGCCCGATAATATCCCCTGGTTCCTTTCACAGGGCGGAAGTTGGTGGTGAAGATTATCATATCGCCTTTGCCGGGTTTTAAAACTATGGCTCTGGATTGAGCTCTTGGTATTTGTTGGGTAAGAACGAACTCTCCACCTTCAAAATCCGCGCCTGGGTCATTCAACAGGAAAACCGTCTGCAACGGATAATCAAAATATTTATACTCACCCAACCCAAACCGGTATCGTTCCATCACAACGGTTTTCCGATAGCAATCGGGATTATTATATTGATCGATTAAGTGTTGACATTGTTCAGGGACAAGAAACCCGGGAACGATTGCATAACCATTGTCATGCATCTCTACAGCTAGTTCCTGCCAGCCAATGGCATCAATTTTATCAACAATGCTCATCATAACGATGCCTCCTGCTCAAGCAATTGGCGTTTCCGCTCAACGCCCCACCGATACCCCGAGATCGAGCCATCGTTGCGCACGACACGATGACACGGAATGGCAATTGCGATTGCATTTGCGCCGCAGGCCCTGGCAATAGCTCGCGCAGCTTTCGGTGAGCCAATGGCTCTGGCAACCTGCGCATAACTGGCGGTTGAACCAATGGGTATGTCGCATAATGCCTGCCATACCCGTTGCTGAAAGGCCGTGCCGCGAATATCCAGGGGAAGATCCAATCCCAACTGTGGCGCTTCGACAAAACCAACAACTCTAGCCACCCATTGCTCAAAATGTTTGTCCCCACCTTCCAACGATGCACTTGGAAATCTGTCTTGAAGATCTTGAGCGAGAATATCCGGGCTATCGCCAAGCAAAATAGCGCAGATGCCAGTCGTGCTTGCCGCAACCAGAATGGAACCAAGACCACACTCACCAACCGCAAATTGAATGGTTTCGCCAGTGCCACCGGAGCGATATTTCGATGGCGTCATACCCAGTGTCTTGGATGAAGTGGCGTAGAATCTACCGTTGGAATTATACCCGGCACCATAAATGGCTTCCGTCACACTATTGCTTTGAGGCAATTCATTACGAATCCTGCTTGCCCGGTGAGCAGTGGCGTAAGCTTTTGGCGTCATACCTGTCACACGTTTGAATATTCGGTGGAAATGATAGGGGCTCATTGAAACGGCCTTCGCAAGAACATCAAGCTTTGGGGCTTCTTCAGCCTCCTCAATTAAACGGCAGGCTATTGTGATCGCCTTGACTTGTCGCCCGGCAAGGGCCACCTCATCCGGGCGGCAGCGTTTGCAGGGACGAAACCCAGCGTTTTCTGCATCCTTGCAGGTAAGGTGAAAAGCGACATTTTTCCGCAATGCCAATCGGGCTGCGCACGATGGACGACAGTACACACCTGTTGTTTTTACTGAATAGTAAAAATGATCGTCCGCATCCGCATTACGGTCAACAATGGCGGTCCACCGATCGTTTTCTTCTGTATATTTATCTTCAATAGCCGCCATGACAATTTATTCCTAATATAATCATTCTAACTCAATTTCACCCAATACCTGACAATAAATATAGTGAGTTTTATTGTCGCTCCGTTTCTTGCTTTCAAATTGAATTTCCTGATTTTCTATTTGAAGGCAAGAAACGGAGTGCATGGCGTTTGAATAAAGCGTTTTCTTTATCGCATAGGGAAACCGAAGCGAATAAAAATTAGGAAAACCAAATGAACGAACTACAAGATAAAGTTGCCATTGTTACCGGGGCGAGTTCAGGAATTGGCTATGAAACCGCTCTGCTTTTTGCCAGCCGAGGTGCAAAACTTATCGTTTCTGCGCGCCGTCAGAAAGAGCTCGATACGTTGGTCGCTAAAATTACAAAGGCCGGTGGTACAGCCTTTGCCGTCGTCGGAGACATCAAAGAAGAAGCCACTGCGAAAGCCCTGGTCGAGGCGGCTGTGTCAAATTTTGGCGGACTTCATATTGCCTTCAACAATGCAGGTTGGATGGGCGAAATGGGGCCAACGCCTGAGGTGTCACGTGCTGGATTTGAAGAAACTATTGCAACGAACCTGACCGCTGCATTTCTCGGTGCAAAATATCAAGTTCCGGCAATGTTGGAATCTGGCGGTGGTTCCATAATCTTCACGTCGACGTTTGTTGGGTACACTGCAGGTATGCCAGGCATGGCCGCTTATGCAGCCGCTAAATCTGGATTGATTGGTCTGACACAAGTACTGGCAGCGGAATTTGGGCCTCAGAAGGTAAGGGTGAACGCATTGCTGCCGGGCGGCGTTAATACGCCAATGGGCAGAAGCAATGCAGAAACACCTGAAGCAATGGAATTTGTTAAAGGCTTGCATGCTCTTAAACGAATAGCTGAACCCGAAGAAATTGCGCAGTCCGCTTTGTATCTGGCATCAGATGCGTCAAGCTTCACAACTGGCATGGCCATGCTGGTTGATGGCGGCGTTTCTATCAATCGCACCTGATAAATCTCAAAATTGAAGGAAGAGAGGGCAGTCAAGTGCCCTCTTTCTTTCGTAATCGGTTTTGGTTTATAGTAATTCCACCATCTCAACCCAGTGCCCATCTATGTCCCCTGTGAGGGCACCAATCCTTCCCTATGTATCAGATGCTTATTCCGTGATTTGTTTAGCCCTTTTTTATATTGATAAAGTATGAGAATGTTATCACTTATCCTTAAATAAAATGAATTACCTAACGATGTTGTGCTGCCGTAAGTATGGCGTCAAGGTCGAGGTGTTCTTCCAGATGGTCTGCCAACTGATTGAGGATATCCTGTACCGCATGGTCGTAATTTATGGCCGGCGCACTGCGGCCTTGAAACTGGGCCAGAAAGGCCGTGCGAAAATTGTCTTCGGCAAACAGACCATGGAGGTAGCAGCCCATCACCCGCCCGTCCGGTGAAACAGCCCCGTCCGGGCCTTGGGGGAAATTAAGCAGGGGCCGGGCGCAATCTGTCCCGTCTGTTTCGCCCATATGCATTTCATATCCCCGAATAGGCGTATTCAACGGTTCATAGCGGCCTGTTACCTGCTCAAGCCTTTTGTCACCGGTAATGGTGGTGGTCACATCCAGCAGGCCTAAGCCCGCAATGGTGCTGGCTTTTCCTTCTATTCCCTCCGGGTCCGACAGGGTCCGGCCCAGCATTTGATAACCGCCGCAGATACCCATAATCCTGCCGCCCTGCCGATAGTGGCTCATGATATCAATGTCCCAGCCCTGCGCGCGCAAGAACAGCAGGTCGGGAATAGTTGATTTTGTACCGGGCAGGATAATCAGGTCTGCCGATGCCGGGATGGGCCGCCCCGGCGGGACCATATCCAGAAAGACATCCTGTTCCATCTTTAAAGGATCGAAATCATCAAAGTTTGAGATGCGCGGCAGCATGGGGACGGCAATGTGAATATGTCCGCTCGTCCGGTCCGGTGGCCGGGACAGGGACACCGCATCCTCGGCGGGCAACAGTGCCACAGCGGGCAGGAAAGGCACGACGCCAAAGGACCGCCAGCCAGATTCTTGCTCGGTGATCTTCAAGCCGTCATCGAAAAGACTGATGTCACCGCGAAATTTATTGATCAGAAAGCCCGCGATCATACGGTGGTCTTCCGGGGCCAGTAGTTTTTCGGTGCCGACAATGCTGGCAATCACGCCGCCCCGGTCGATATCACCGATCAGAATCACCGGGCATCCGGCTTTGGTGGCAAAGCCCATATTGGCAATGTCATTCTGGCGCAGGTTAACCTCCGCCGGACTGCCTGCCCCCTCCACAAGGATAAGATCCGCCTCCGGCTTCAACCGGTTAAAACTTTCCATCACCGGGACCAGCAGATTCCCCTTGGCCCCCTGATAATCCCGGGCCATATATTGGCCCCGGACTTTGCCATGCACCACGACTTGCGCCCCCTTGTCCGATTGGGGTTTCAGCAGGACGGGATTCATATCTACTGTGGGGGATACGCCGCAGGCCAATGCCTGAAGCCACTGGGCACGGCCTATCTCGCCCCCATCTGCGGTCACGGCGGCATTATTAGACATATTCTGGGGCTTGAAGGGCAGAACTTTCAGGCCCCGGCGGCGGTAAGCCCGGCACAGGCCAGCCACGATCAGCGACTTTCCCACATCGGACCCGGTGCCCTGAAACATGATGAATTTTGCCATGGGGCGGGGTTTTCTTTCCTTACAGGGTACCGGTCCAGCCCCCGTCAACGGTCAGGGTAATGCCGGTCACATATGCGCCGGCCCGGCTGGCCAGATAGATGGCGGCCCCGGCCATATCCTCCGGCTCACCAATCCGGCTTAGAGGCACCTGATCCAGCATCATTTGTTTATGACGGGTCAGAACCACCTTGGTCATCTCACTGGGAAAAGCGCCGGGGGCAATGGCGTTAACCGTGATATTGTCCCTGGCCAGACGCTTGGCCAGAACATGGGTCATATGAATAACGGCGGCCTTGCTGGCGGAATAGCTGTAGGTTTCAAATTGCGGCACCGACAGACCATCAACCGAGGCGATATTTATAACCCGCCCCATAGAAGATTCCCTGAGCAGAGGCAGGAATTTCTGGGTCAGGAAAAACACACTTTTCACATTGATATCCATCACTTTATCCCAGCCGCTTTCCGGAAAATCGTCAATGGGCGCGGCCCAGACCGCCCCGGCATTATTGACCAGAATATCAATCTTTTCTTCCTGCGTAGAAATCTCGCCGACAAATTTTTCAATGCCTGCAAGGCTGGATAAATCCGCCTGAAAAGCAATGCAGTCGCCGTATTCAGACAGGGCCTCTGCGGTTTCTGTGGCTTGCTCTATGGTGCGGGAGCAGATATAGGTCTTGACCCCGTTTTCCACAAACCCACGGGCAATCATGGCCCCGATACCGCGCGAGCCGCCGGTCACCACGGCAATTTTTCCAGCGATATCAAACAGGTTTTTCACAGGGCATCCTCCTGATTTTCCGGCAGGGCATCAATGAAGGCTGCCAATTGGTTGCAATTATCGGTGATACGCAGAATATTGGGAAAATCCTCCAGCGGGCAATTAAACCGCTTGGCATTATAGACCTGCGGCACCAGGCAAATATCGGCGAATGTGACCTGATCCCCGTGGCAAAAATCCCCGGAGGGGCCACTTTCCAGCAGGATTTCAAAGGCCTTGAAACCTTCCAATATCCAATGAAGATACCAGGCGGTTTTCTGGTCCTCACTGGCGCCAAGCTCGCCGACGATATATTTCAGCACCCGCAGATTATCCACCGGATGAATGTCACAGGCAATGATACCGGACAATTGACGCACCCGCGCGCGGCCTTGGGCATCCTTGGGCAACAGGGCCGGGTCAGGATAGGTCTCTTCCAGATATTCCAGCATGGCCATGGATTGGCCCATGGCCACATCACCGTCGGTCATATAGGGGACAAAGCCTTGCGGATTTTTCTTTAGATAGGCTTCGCTCTTATGCTCCCCGCCCAGAATGGACAGGGGAATATGAGTGCAGTCCAGCTTTTTAAGGTTGATGGCGATTCGCACGCGGTAGGCGGTGGAGGATCTAAAATATCCGTAAAGTTCCATAGTGTCCTGTCCTCAGGCCCTAAGGCGTATATTGTTTTACTTTTTGATCTATGCGGCCAAAGATTGTCTTGCCGTTGCTATCCAGCATATCAATTTCAACCCGGTCGCCAAAGCTCATAAAGGGGGTTGAGGGCTTGCCGTCAGCAATGGTTTCAAGACAGCGCACCTCGGCCAGACAGCAGGAGCCGTCTTTGGAGCCTTTGTTGGATACGGTGCCGGAGCCAATAACCGTGCCCGCCATCAATGACCGTGACTTGGCCACATGATTGATCAGCCGGGTAAAGTCAAAGGTCATGTCTACGCCCGCATTGGGGCTGCCCACGGTCCGGCCATTCAAAATTGCATGAAGGGGCAGGCTGACCTTGGTGCCGTCCCAGGCATCGCCCAATTCATCGGGCGTTACAAAGACCGGTGAAAAGGAAGTCCAGGGCTTGGACTGGTAAAAACCAAATTGTTTCGCCAGCTCACCGGGAATGAGGTTGCGCAGAGAAACATCATTGAGGATGGCCAGCAATTTAATATGGCCTTTGGCGTCTTCCACGCTGACCCCGGCGGGGACATCGTCAGTGATCACGGCCACCTCGGCCTCAAAATCAATGCCCCAGTCTTCTGATTCCACCTCTATATCATCGCACGGCCCGATGAAGGCATCGGATGCGCCCATATAGACCAGCGGATCAGACCAGAAGCTTTCCGGCAATTCAGCGCCCCGCGCTTTACGCACCAGCTCCACATGGGTTACGTAAGCACTGCCATCCACCCAGTGATAGGATCGGGGCAACGGTGCCGCACAATCCGCCGGGTTAAAAGGCGTGCCGTCAAGCTTTCCCGCATTCAGGTCATTATAGAGTGCGCGCAGTTTGCTTTCATTGGCTGCCCAGTCATCCAGGGCGGCCTGCATGGTGGGGGCAATAGCCTCGGCAGAAACATATGTGCCAAGGTCTTTGGATACGACAACAAGTTTTCCGTCACGGTTCTGTTTCAGGGATGCTAATTTCATTGGTAAATTCCATCTGTTTCAAATATCATTGTGAAGGTTTTTTTATTTTTTTCAATTTGTAATGACATTATTATAGTTACATATGAAACTTATTTCAAGAAATTAAAGTTATTAAGGAAAGTGACATATGGCGGACGGCAAAAATGATAAACTGGTGCTGGAGCGGTTTTTACCCTACCGGCTGTCTTATCTGACCAATATCATCAGCCGCAAACTGGCCCGGCTTTATTCGGAACAGTTTGATATCACGCCCCATGAATGGAAGGTGCTGGCCAATCTGTCCCGTCGCCCCAATATTTCAGCGGCAGAGACCGGGGTCAAAACCGCCATGGACAAAGTGGCCGTCAGCCGCGCCATAAGGGGCCTGTGCGACAAGGGGCTGGTCCATAAAATTTTCGCCAAAGAGGACCGCCGCCGTTCGGTGCTGAATCTGACCAAAAAGGGCCGGGAAATATATCACCAGATAGAACCACAGATGATTGAATATGAAAATTATCTGCAGGATATATTAAATCAGGAAGAACAGAATCAGCTTGATTGCCTGTTGACAAAGCTTACAATCCATGTGGACAAATAATAAAATAACAACCGTTTTTATAAGGTTTTCCGGGAAATATAAAAAAAATATAGAGGATTATTGACCGTGGAAGCTCTTTACAAAACGTACAATAATATTTTTTCTATGGTCAAGGACGGATATATTGCGCGATAAAATGTCGACAACAGACAAAAAGAACAATTTCGTTCTGGGTGCCTTTATGGAAATAAAATCCGCGCTGGCGGCATCTATTGCCCGGGTGATTGTGCGGCCAGAGGATGTGGAGGATGTTCTTCAGCAAACCTATATGCTGGTATGTTCACAATCCTATAAAACCGAGATAAAGTCGGTAAAGGGTTATTTTTTTAAGGTTGCCCGCAATGTGGCGCTCAAGGATGTAGCGCGTCGGACCAAGGCCAGAATTAACAGCCTTGATGATATTACCACCTTTGAGCCATCTTCTGATGAGGCGGGCGCGGACGATAAATTGCATTATACCATGAAGCTGGAAAGTTTTATGGAAGTGGCAAAATCTCTGCCAACCAAATGCCGGCAGGCGTTTTTATTAAAAAAAGTGATGGGCTTGTCGCAAAAGGAAGTCGCCCGGAAAATGAATATTGCTGAAAGTACGGTGGAAAAACATTTAATCGCTGCGATGCGGCGAACGGTAAGTGAGATGAAATCCAAAGGTTATTCGGTCGGTGCGGATCAAAAACTGGTTGAATTGAAAACCCGCGTGAAAAAAACAGATGAAAGACAAACTGGTGCAACGAAAAGAATTTGATTCAGAAGCAATTGCTGTTGAGGCTGCTTCCTGGGTGTTGCAGCTTGAAAATGGCGACTTGAGCGACGAAGATCGGGCGGCCCTGCGGGAATGGGCCGAACGCAGCCCCGCCCATGCCCGCGTGTTACAAGAATATGCATCCGCCTGGGTATCAATAGATGATATGTTGATCACGGCGAATGAGGCGGAAAAAGTTGTCTATAAATATTCCTGGTGGTCATTGTTATCTATGCTGTTTAGCAAGTTTTTTGTCCGGCTGGCGGCCCCGGTGGCTGTGGTCTTTGCTGTTATATTTTATTTAACCGCCGGTAACTATATGGATCAGCCCGTGCCAGAGGTTGTGACGACATCCGTTACCTATTCCACCAAACTGGGCGAACAGGCACAGTTCAAGATGGCTGACGGGTCCACGGCGCATCTGAATACCGGTAGTTCCATAGAGGTGGAATATACCCCGTCACGGCGCGTTGTTCACCTGCTCAAGGGTGAGGTACATTTTGAAGTGGCCCATGACACCGCCCGCCCTTTTGATGTGATTGCCCATGAAAAAAAGATTACGGCGGTGGGGACAGCATTTGATGTACGCCTGACAGAGACCGGTGTGAATATCACGGTTACAGAGGGGGTTGTTGTTGTCACCCCTGTGGTGTCAGACCCGGCAGGGGTCGATAATGTCAATGGCCTTGAGCGCGAGGTTTTAGCCGTTCTTGAACCAAATGAGAAAATGGTGGTGGACAAGAAGGATGTAACGGTTGAAAAGGTGGCGCAGGACGTTATTGAACGCCAGTTATCCTGGCGGGATGGAATTTTAAAATTCAAGGATGATTCACTTTTTTATGTGATTCAGGAAGTATCCCGCTATACAGACGTAAAAATCATCCTGATTGATCCGGCACTTGAAGACCTGCGTGTTGGCGGGTTATTTAAAACCGGGGAAATACAGGCTCTGCTCAGTGCGCTGGAATTATCGTTTGATCTACGTGCCCGTCATGTGGATAAAAATACCATTTACCTGTATCGCCAGACCAAATCGACGGAAGGAATATAGAATTATTTATAGTTGTTGATATTTGGTAACCAACATATCACCTTTCTTTTCCACATATTAAAAATACTAAAAAATTTATTTTTATCTTTTTTCTAGAGGATATTGCCCACAGTGCACTCTTTATATTCAAGGTTACTGCAAAACGAGCTGGATTTAACCAAATCAACTATCGAACGGTTTGACTGGTCCTGTTTCATATGTCAGATGGCGGTGTATATCATAATTATAATGAGTGCATCTGGTTCATATGTTTTTGCGGCCCCTGTGGAGGAAAAAACAGTCATTATAAACCGCACAACTGCGGATAGAGCCTTGATTGATATTGGACGTCAGTATAACGCACTCGTCCTTTTCCCAACAGATGTCGTAAAATATGTGGAGGTCAACAGTATCGCAGGAAAACACACCCTGCAAGAGGCACTGGATTTGATGCTATCAGGAACTGGCTTGATTGCAACTGTAACTGAAGAAGGTGTTATTGCCATTAAGGCAATGCCCGAACTCATGCAAGAAATCCAGGAGAGAAAATTGAAATATTTTGGAAGCTTTAAAAAATTTAAAATCAAGCCGAATATGCTGGCAACAGCATCGGTATTGGCCGCATCAATGGGTGCACAGGCCAGTGCCCTGGCGGAAGAGGAAAACAAGAACGAAGTTTTTCTGGAAGAAATAATGGTGACCGCCCAAAAGCGGGAATCCAACATTCAGGATACGCCGCTGAGCATCAGCGCCATGTCTGGCGATATGATGGCAAAAGTGGGTATTAGCAATATTGAAGATTTGCAATTTTTTGTGCCCGGCATAACTATTACTAATGACTCAATGGCAATTATCAATATACGCGGTATCGGAACATCTTCTTTTGGAGTTGCAACAGACCCAAGCTCAACAATCTATATTGATGGCATCTACCAACCACGCCCCACTACCGCCTATCAGGATATGTTTGATATTGAACGAGTAGAATTGCTACGTGGGCCGCAAGGGGTATTATTTGGCCGTAATTCCACCGGCGGCGCCCTTAGTATTATAACAAAATCCCCCAGTAATGAACTGGAAGGTTCAGCTGCGGTGACTATTGGTAATTACAACAAACGCACCTTCAGCGGCACAATATCTGGTCCTCTGAGTGATAAGGTAAGAGGCCGCATAACATTGGTGAAAAACAAGCGGGACGGTATTTATACCGATATTGTCAGCGGCAACAAATATCAGGATCAGAATAACATTTCCGGACGCATGACACTCGCCATTGACCTTGCAGATAATTTTGAACTTACCCTGCGTGGTGATTTTGACAGGGAACGTGAAACTGGTTATCCGGCCATACGCTCCGTCTATACCCAGGACTTTATTGATGCGGGTGCCACTATCCCCACAAGAAGAGATGATGTCGCCTTTGATACCAAACCTGTAAATAACCTAGATGTCTGGGGTGTTTCGGCAACTGCCGCATGGACAGGTGATGACGTAAGTTTTAAATCCATCACATCATACCGTCAAAGTAAAACGGACATAACAATTGATGTGGACGTCACTGATCTGAAGATATTTGATATTGGCTTTCTGGAAAAATCCCGCTCTTTCACTCAGGAATTGCAGCTGGCAAATACCAATCCAGACAAGCTGGAATGGATCGTTGGTATGTTTTTTCTGAATGAAGACGGCAACGGAGCCATAGATATCCTTTTTAATGATCCTAAAATCAGAATTACCGAACGCAATGTTACAAATGCCTATGCGCTGTTTGGACAGGCAACTTACAGCCTGACTGACCGCCTGCGGGTTACGGGCGGCTTGCGTTTTAACTATGAGAAAAAGAGTTATAATTTCTCAACCACCGTTAATGGCCCGGAAGTTGACAGAGGCTCTCCAACGGCAAACTGGACAGCATGGACACCGCGCCTGGCTGTGGATTTTGATATTACCGATGACATTATGGCTTATGTTTCCGCAACTAATGGCTTCAAATCTGGTGGTTTCCAGTTGGGAGACGCCAGCGGTTACGATCCTGAAAAACTCTGGAGTTATGAAGCTGGTCTGAAAGCAACCCTGTTTGACAAACGACTGAGGGGTAGTCTTGGCGTTTTCAATTATGACTATACCAATCTTCAGGTTGTTGAATATTCCGGTGGGATTGCAACGACATCCAACGCTGGTAAAGCCACGGTTCAGGGTGTTGAAATGGAATTCGTTGCCAGAGTTACAGAAGGACTTGATATTAACGCAAGTTTGGCCTATCTGGATGCGAAATATGATGTCTTCTCTGAAGGCGGTCAGGACTTCGCTGGTAACACCTTGGCAAACTCGCCAAAATGGACCTATTCCTTCGGCGCCCAATATACGGCGGATGTAGGTGATGCGGGCTATATTACGATTCGGGGTGATTATGCCTTCCGCGACACCGTCAATTTTGCTCGTAATAATCTGCCGCAATTCCGCGCCAAAACCTATACTCTGCTCAATGCCCGTATCTCATTCACAACGATGGATGAATTATGGGAAGTGTCACTCTATGGCAAAAATCTGACCAACAACCGTTATGCCACCTATATTACATCTGGCAGAACAGCAGCCGGTGGCGAGAGCGCGAATATGCCCATCACCGTCTTTGGCGAGCCGCGCCAGTATGGTGTTCGGCTCCGCAGAAATTTCTAATATAATATAATCGGGAGATGCGGGCTGATACCTGCATCTCCTAAGAATTCTTCTTCTATGAATTTTTCTGGCCGGTGCCAATTATTTTATAATTGCCTTCATAGTCCACAGCCACGCCATATTCCGGATCTTCAATCACCGAAACCTCGACCGTTTGACGGGCCTTGTCCAGCAGACGCCGGCAATCAGCGCTTAAGTGACGCAGGTGGAGCCGCTTGCCCTCTGCCTCATATTTTACTGCCAGCGCGTCAATGGCCTCAAGCCCGGAATGGTCCAGAACCCGGGAGTCCAGAAAATCCACGATCACATCATCCGGGTCGCCCTTGGGATCAAAAAGTTCGGAAAAGCTGGCCACCGAGCCAAAAAACAGCGGTCCGAATATGCGGTAAACCTTTGAGCCATTTTCGTCAAATTCCTGATTCGCATGGGTATGTTTAGCTGTTTCCCAGGCAAAGACCAGCGCCGAAATAATCACCCCGGCCACCACAGCAGTCGCCAAATCAAAGGCTACTGTAATAATGGTGACAAAAACGATAACAAAAATATCATGGCGCGGAATGGTGCCTATCAGTTTCAGGCTGTTCCAGGCAAAGGTGCCGATCACAACCATAAACATCACCCCGATCAGAGCCGCCAGTGGTATCTGCTCGATCAGTCCCGAAGCAAACAGGATAAAGCCCAGCAGGCTGAGCGCCGCGACAATACCGCTGAGCCGGGCCCGCCCGCCCGATTTCACATTGATCATGCTCTGGCCGATCATGGCACAGCCGCCCATGCCGCCAAAAAATCCGGTCACCAGATTGGCCGCCCCTTGCGCCGCACATTCCTTGCTGGCCCCGCCGTGGGTATCGGTCATGTCACTAACCAGATTGAGGGTCAGCAAAGATTCGATCAAGCCCACCGCCGCCAGAATGAAGGCATAGGGCAGGATGATCATAAAGCTGTCCCATGTGAGGGGGATTTCCGGCACATGAAATTCCGGCAACCCGCCCGCGATAGAGGCCAGGTCGCCGACCCGGGGGCTGTCCAGACCAAAGCCAATCACGAGAAATGTCACCACCACAATGGCCATCAACGGCCCCGGTACGGCCTTGGTAATTCTGGGCATAAAATGAATGATCAACATGGTCAGCACCACCAGCCCCAGCATCATATAGAGCGGCACACCCGTAAGCCATGCGCCCGTATTATCCTTGAACTGTCCCAATTGGGCCAGAAAGATCACGATGGCCAGACCATTGACAAAGCCCAGCATCACCGGATGGGGCACCATGCGGATGAATTTGCCCAAATGGGTAACCCCGGCGATGACCTGAATAATTCCCATCAGCACCACGGTTGCAAACAGATATTCGACCCCGTGATTAACCACAAGACTGACCATGACCACGGCCAGCGCCCCGGTGGCCCCGGAAATCATGCCGGGCCGCCCACCAAAAAAGGCGGTAATCAACCCGACAATAAAGGCCGCATAAAGCCCGACCAGCGGATTGACATGGGCGACAAAGGCAAAGGCCACCGCCTCCGGCACCAAAGCCAGCGCCACGGTCAGACCGGAAAAGCTCTCGGTTTTAATACGCCCAAGGGACGTTAGGCCAAATTCATGTCGCCAGCCCCGCGCCGTCTTTGCCCGTTCCGTCATGTGATCACCCCTGATTTCTGAAAAATATTTATGTTGCCCGCTGATATAGTATGAACTGCTTTTATGCAAGGGCAATCATATGGCCCGCCGCTGCACCCACAGACGAACCCCGTAATAAACCCCCGCGCCCAGCAGGCCACTATAAAGGCATAATTTATACAGGGCCTGAACTGAAATCAGGCCATGAAAAACATTAAACAGCGTGAAGGGATAAAAAGGCTCCACATCCGTATGCATGATACCGTCCAGGATCACATGGCTGAAACTGCCGATAAACGCGCTGGATATGGCCACAACCCATATTATAGTGACCCCGCCGGACGCCGCGATCCGCAATAATTTCAGACCAAATTCGGATAGATATTTCCCGGTAACGCCGGAAAAAACCGCGATCAGACTGGCCCCGATAAATGTATGGGTAAAGCCATGCAAATGACCGCTTCCCGTGATCATAACGATCAAGGGCTGAACATCCATCACAATTTGCGTCCATCCAAACACCATAAGGCTGAAACTGCCCTGCAACACGGCCTTGACCAATAGTCCCGGCCCCATATGAAACGGTGTGAACGGCATGAAGTTATGACTCCTCTAAAAATATTATGGACATATGGCTCTGAAATAGTCAATATGCTTTTGATGAAAAACCATTTCATAAACAAGCTACTAAAATAAAGGCCTGTTTACGGCAAAATGACCATCATTCAATCGCGTAGGGGTGATTGAGCGTAAAATATAAGAGGGGATATTATGAAAAATATCAAAAAAACGATAGTGGCGATGCTCGCGGTCTTAACGACCGTATTTGCCTTTCACACAACAGTTTCCAATGCAAAAGAAATTCCAGCCGAAACACTGGCTAAAATCCGAAGCTTTTCTGGCGTGAGCATGTCACCGGATGGCAATTATATTGCCTCCATGCGCCCGGTAAAAGGCCGTAAATATTTAATCATTGAAAGTATCGACCCGGCCCTGAAAAAACAAACCTCGGTTTTTAACCCGGCCAAGGCCACGGTAAGTAGTTATATGTGGCTCAATAATGACCGCCTTGCCGTATCGGTCTATTATAACAAAACATTTCGTGGAACCCCTTACCGGGAATGGCGATTGATTTCTGTTGGCAAGAACGGAAAAAATATTGTTAATATTGCCAAAAACAAAAATAGTGGCGGGGCGCAAGCAAACCTCTCTGACATAAAGTCTCTACTACCTAATGATAACGATCATGCCATCATACAAATCGGCGGCAGTGTCTATAACGTTAACATCAAAACAGGGAAAAGAGGAAAACGCTTAAGTGGCAGCAATACTGGCGGCAATTGGTATGCTGATTATGAAGGTAATGTGCGGCTTGGGTTTAGCGGTTTTGGAACAGCGATAAAGGTTATGATGCGCGGGAAAAACGGTGGCGGATGGAAAACCATAGACCGTTATGATCGTGTCACAGGAAATGCACGATATGATGTTATTGGTTTTTCGCCGGAAGAAAA
>UOED01000058.1_pt1 | contig 19457 bp, 11 predicted proteins | sample 1990161 | NCBI WGS metagenome assembly UOED01 (sample SAMEA4728526, study PRJEB27164) | hydrothermal vent metagenome | biome: marine basaltic hydrothermal vent biome; feature: marine hydrothermal vent; material: mineral | place: Pacific Ocean | collected 2011-06-14/2011-07-23 | depth 1741 m | reverse complement strand
GGCGGAAACGGCGGCGGCGGAAATGGCGGCGGCGGTAACGGCGGTGGCGGTAACGGCGGCGGCGGAAATGGCGGCGGCGGTGGCGGTAACGGCGGTGGCGGTAACGGTGGTGGCGGAAATAATATTGTTTTATTCGCAGATGCCGGGCCTGACAAAATCATTTATTCTGGAATGGACTTTGGTTTAGATGGCTGTGCTGAAAATTCTTTTTCAATCTCGGTAATATCTCTCTGCGATATTCAAGGTGCCTTGAATCCATCAGAATTTGATCTTCTATTTGATATCAGTTGGGAGCTTCAACTTGAAGGCGGGGGGACGGTCAGTCTGGGCGATGATCTGGTATTGCTTAATGTAATAGACAACAATCCCGGCCTGTTTCCCCTGACGGGCACTGACTTTCCGGGCCTTGGGAGTTATATCATTGAACTGGTCATTGACTATTACGGCAACCCCTTCTCATATAATGGCTTTACCATCACCAATGACGGCATCCCTTTGAATGCAACGGATGATATGACATTATTTATTGTTAATATTTCGGCGCCACCCATGCTGGCCCTGTTCGGCCTTGGCTGGGGCTTTACGGCATATCAGCGCCGCCGGAAAAGAAACAAGCGCACCAACTCAAACACCCCGGATATAGATAATTTTATATAGATAATATATACTCCTCCTCTAGGCCTGTTAGCTATCAAGGAGTATAAATAATTCTGGATTTTTTCACCGGCTATTTGTTTTTTCTGAAACTGGCTTTTTTCCTGACGGCGGTATTTATTTTGCTGAGCAGCATTGATGATGCCTTCGTGGATATTTATTATATCCTTCATAAAATCCGGCGGAAATTTTTTATTTACCGCAAATACCGCCCCTTTCAGGCCAAAGATATTCTGGGCGAAAAAGAACAATATTTCGCTATTATGATTCCCGCATGGCAGGAATCAGCCGTCATTCAGGCCATGTTAAAGAATACGCTGGCCAGCTATAATTACCAAAAATACCATATCTTTGTTGGCTGTTACCCCAATGACCCGGATACTATCCGGGAAGCGGGCCAGCTTTGCCCCGCGCACCCTAATCTGCATATCAGCCGCCTCACCGCCCCCGGCCCGACCAGCAAGGCCGACTGCCTGAATCAGATATATGCAGATATTTGCGCCTTTGAAAAGAATCAGGCCATAAAGTTTGCCGGCTATATCCTTCATGATGCGGAGGACATCGTCCATCCCCTTGAATTAAAACTATATAACCACCTGATCCCACGTAAAGATATGGTACAAATCCCCGTTATCCCGCTGAAACGTCCGTGGTATGACCTGACCGGGGGCCATTATATGGATGAGTTCGCGGAAAATCACATCAAGGAACTGGTGGTGCGGGAAAGCTTGACCGGTCATGTGCCGTCCGCCGGGGTTGGCACCGCCCTCAGCCGCCGCGCCCTGTCCGTAATCAGCCAGGATAATACGGTTATGCCCTTTAATGTGGGCAACCTGACCGAGGATTATGACCTTGCCCTGCGCCTGAAGGCCGCAGATCTCGAGCTGATCTTTGCCCGCTTTATTGCGAGGCCGGGGGACATCATCGCCACCCGCGAATTCTTCCCCAACCGCATCCACGCTGTGGTCCGCCAGAAAAGCCGTTGGCTGATGGGCATCGCTTTTCAGGGCTGGCGTCAACAGAAATGGCAGGGATCACTGGCACTGAGATACGCCCTGTTCCGGGACCGGAAAGGCATATTCACCGCCCAGCTATCCATTGCCGCCTATTTTATCCTGCTCAATATTCTTGTGGTTTGGGGCATGGAATGGCTTATGCCGAACGGCTATCATTATCCGCCATTGGTCCGGCAGGGCGAGATGCTGGAATATCTGCTCTGGGCGAACCTGCTGTTTCTCATCAACCGGGCCTTGCACCGCATGTATTTCACCTATTGCCTTTATGGCCCCTTATCCGCCCTGCTGTCCCTGCCCCGGCAATTATGGGGAAATATCCTGAATTTCATGGCAGCACAGCGGGCCATATATCTGTATGGTCGGCATCTGTTGCTGGGCACGGCCCTTGTCTGGGACAAAACCGATCATATGTTCCCGAATATGGGGCAACTGTCAGACACCCTGAAACATCAGACCGCCGCCAATGAGCACCAGAGTTAAATTCCTGTTGCTGATATTTTTAAGTTTCGGGGCCACCGCTCTTTCCCTGACGTTGTTCCTGTCAACGGACTATGCCCAAAACGAACGGGCTTATTTCAAGACCTATCCCTACCACGAGATGGCCGCCCGAAAGTCGCCCCCCGCCCCTGTTGTGAAGGAAATAACTACAGCGGAAATAATCACCCCCAAAAAACCATTTATCCTTGTCCAAGTAGCACCACCGCAGAGGGCGGTCACAATTCCAAAAAAGAAACCACCTGAACCCCGCAAAAAAACGCCGCCCGAAGAATTCATTCCCAAGCCCGTCAAGATAGAAGAATCACACACTGTTCAGAAGAAACACCCCGCAAAAGAACGCCGCCATGACGCCGAACTTGGCTATGCGGCTTACGCACAGCGGGATTATAAATCGGCTATCCAGCATTTTGAGCAGGCTTTAAAAACATCACCCGGCAAGCGGGATATTCGCCTGCAACTGGCCTATGCCTATAAAATCACCGGACAGAATGACCTTGCCGTGCAGAATTTCAAAACCGCCATCGACAGCGGCGGGCAGAATTTTGCCCTGCGCCGGGAGGTGGAGCAACTGGAAAACCGCTTTGAGGCCACTGGCTATGTTATCTACCGGGATGAATCCTCATCGACCCGGCAATTGGGTGCCGACCTCACCCGGTCCCAAACGGGGGTGGAGGTCAGCTATCAGCCGGAAAATATCGGCTTTCGGAATGGCCGGAAATTTCAGATATATGGCCGCCTGCTGTCCGCCATGAAACAGGACAGTCTGGCCATTGACCCGGACAGCCATCAGGGGGGTATTGGCCTGCGCCTGAAACCTCTGGCCAACCAGAACCTTGTGCTGTCGGCGGAACGGCTGGTGAAAGTTGGCGAATTTGCCCGCAATGACTGGATGATCCGGGCGGGATATTCTTATGATCATGGCACAGATTATCAGCCGGACAAGGCAGGCTGGTGGAGCTATAGCCTTTATCTTGATGCGGCACTCATCGACCCGTCAAGCCCGGATATATTCCTCACTTCACAAGTGACAGGCGGCTATAGCATGACCCTTGCCAAGGGGCTTGTCCTGCAACCGCGTCTGACCGCACTGGGCAGCTGGCAAAAGGACAGCTTTCGCACAGCCAGCCTTTTTGAAGCCGGACCGGGGGTAAACATCCGATATTATTTTAACGAAACAAAATATGAAGCCTATCGCGGCTATCTTGACCTAACCGTTGAATATCGTCTCAAACTGTCCGGCAACAGCGTCGGTGGTTCCGGCCCGATTGTCGGGTTAACTTTCCACTTTTAGGGATTTAGAGACAATCTCAAAGGTATTTTCCGACAGGCCGGGCAGTTTGAGTATCCGGTCCAGGGTATCTTGCATAAGCTTTTGACGGCCCACGTCGTAATATTTCCAACGCGCCAGAGGTTGCACAAGACGGGAGGCTATCTGGGGGTTAATAGGGTCAAGCTGTGCGATCATATCGCCCAGAAAGGCATAACCCCGTCCGCCTTTATCATGGAAACAGATCAGATTCAGGCCGCAGAAAGGCCCGACCACGGACCGGACCCGGTTCGGGGTTGCCAGATCAAAATCCGGATGCCGGATCAAAGCCCGCACCACATCCTGTGTTTCCGGCCCGGCCACTGCCGCCTGTACCGAAAACCATTTGTCCAGCACCAGATCATCATGGTGCCATTTGTCATAAAACTGCTGTAAAGCCTGCTCCCGCTCGGCAAAATTGCTATGGGTCAGGCAGGATAGCGCCGCCATTTCATCGGTCATATTATCCGCATCCCGGAACTGCGCCAGACATCTGTCCAGAATATCCCGGTCTTCCAGCAACATCAGATAAGACAGGCACAGGTTTTTCAGCCGCCGTTTGGCCACCGCATCGCCATTAAACGCATAAGGTCCGGCCTCTGTGCAAGCATGATAAAGCCGCCTGAAATCGTCCCTGTGGGCCTCGGCCAAGGCCCGGCGGGTGAACTGGCGCGCATGGTGAATGGCATCCACATCAATGGGCGATCTTTGCTGACCCAGGATTCCTTCGGTGGGCAGGGTCAGCACTTCTGCCATAAAGGCCGGGTCAAGATCGGATGAGGTCAAGATTCGGCCAATGGCTGCGGAAAAATCCTGATCCAGCGTTAAATCCCGGCCCGCGCCATGATCATCCACAAGCCCCATAATCACCTGTCCGGCAATATGCTGTGCGGCCTCCCAACGGTTAAAGCTGTCACTGTCATGGGCCATCAGGAACAGATGGTCCGCCCGGCTCAGATCACTGGTGAGCTTTACCGGGGCTGAAAAACCGCGCAGAAGGGACGGCACGACCTCATCCGTTACCCCGACAAAGGTAAAGCTCTGTTCCGCTTCTATCAGGTCAAGAATACGGCTGGTCTCTTTGGAGATACTATTCTCCCCTTCCAGACGCAGGGGAATGTCCCGGCCATCCGTCCCGATCAGGCCAACCGCCACCGGGATATGCATGGGGGCCTTGCCCGTCTGACCCGGCGTATCAGGAATTGATTGCCGGAAGGTCAGGGTAACCTTATCGCCGTCCTGAATATGGGAAACGGTAACCTCCGGCGTTCCGGCCTGCGCATACCACAGGCGGAATTGGCCCAGGTCAACGCCCGACGCATCCGCCATCGCCGCCGTGAAATCATCACAAGTCACCGCCTGCCCGTCATGGCGTTTGAAATAGAGGTCCATACCTTTACGGAAATTTTTCGCCCCCAGCAGGCTGTGGATCATGCGAATGACCTCTGCACCTTTTTCATAGACCGTGACCGTATAGAAATTATTGATCTCAATATAGCTGTCGGGCCGGATGGGGTGCGCCATGGGGCCGCTGTCCTCGGCAAATTGATGCTGGCGCAGAATCCGTACATCTTCGATACGTTTTACAGCGCGCGAGCCCATATCGGCGGAAAACTCCTGATCCCGGAATACAGTCAGTCCCTCTTTCAGGGACAGCTGAAACCAATCGCGACAGGTAACCCGGTTGCCGGTCCAGTTATGGAAATATTCATGGGCAACCACGGCCTCAACGGCGGCAAAATCGGCATCGGTAGCGGTTTCCGCCCGCGCCAGAACGCATTTAGTGTTAAAGATATTCAGGCTTTTATTTTCCATGGCCCCCATGTTGAAATGGCTGACCGCGACGATATTGAATATTTCGAGGTCATATTCAAGGCCATAAACCCGCTCATCCCACGCCATGGCCTTCTTCAGGCTGTCCATGGCGTGAGGGCATTTATCAAGATCCGCCGCCTCGGCAAAAATGCGCAGGGTGACCTTGGTGCCGGACTGGGTAGTAAAATGATCCTCCAGCATATCCAGCCGGCCCGCCACAAGGGCGAACAGATAACTGGGCTTGGGAAAAGGGTCATCCCAGACCGTATAATGCCGCCCGTCCGGACAATCGCCCTCGTCAATTTTATTGCCATTGGATAGAAGCACCGGACAGCTTTCTTTATCGGCCTCTATGCGCACTAGGTAGCGGGTCATCACATCCGGCTGGTCCAGAAAATAGGTGATCCGGCGAAAGCCCTCGGCCTCACATTGGGTGGAATACATGCCCTTGGAGATATAAAGCCCCTCCAGCGCCGTGTTGCTGGCCGGGTCAATATCATTTCTGATGACCAATTCGAACTTTTCCGGCAGGTCAAAAACTGTCAGGCTGTTATCGGCAAGCGCGTAATCCTTGTCCCCGAGAACACGCCCGTCAAGAGTGACCGATGTCAGGGTCATATCATGACCCTTCAGGATAAACGGCCCCGGCCCACGGCGCCGGACCGTCATTTTTGCCGTCACATGGGTAATATTATCCCTGAGGTCGAAATCAAGCTCAAGCTGATCAACGTGAAAGTCAGGGGCCTTATAATCGCGGCGGTATTTTGGTTGCGGCGCATCAGCCTTGGGCGGCATCAAACGACCTCACTGAACAGGCGGTCTACCTCATCCACCATATCTTTCAGGTGAAACGGTTTTCGCAGGACTTTTGAATTGGCCGGACGGTCTTTGGCCTTGTCCATGGCCACGGCGGCAAAGCCGGTAATGAACATCACATGAAGCCGGGATTGCATCTTGGTCGCGCGCCGCGCCAGCTCAATACCATCCATGCCCGGCATGACAATATCCGTCAGCAACAAATCAAATCCCCCCCCCGCCAATAAGGGTAACGCATCAGTGCCCAGCCCCACGGACACCACCTGATAGCCTGCTTTTTCAAGTGATCTGCTCAGGAAGCTGCGCATGGTATCGTCATCTTCTGCGAGCAAAATACGTGGCATAGCCTAAACCCTTTTATATCTATTTATACTTTGTCTATGTTTTTTAATAACGCACTAATGATAAATAATTCAATAAAATATTCGTAAATTCTGCTTTTTCTTGGGCTCCGGAGGGATTAACATGATGGATGAACCATTCCGGAAAAACCATCATGCAGCCATTTTCGATTTTTTATCCCAAAAATAATTCCAATGGCATCCTGTTCAACAGCCCCCACAGTAGCATGTATTTACCGGAAGATTTTTTGGCCCAAATCACCATTGACCCGGCCCTGCTCCATCATTCCGGGGATATTCTGGTGGATCAGCTTATCCGGGACGTGCCAAAATCCGGGGCCACGTCCTTTATCAATCACTATGCCCGTACCTATGTGGACACCAACCGGGACGCGCAGGAAATTGACCCGGGTATGTTCCATAATCCGGACATTCGCCCCATAGCGAAAAGCCAGAAAGTCGCGCGCGGTTTTGGTATCTTCTCCCGCAAATCCTACAATGGTCAAGACATCTATGGGGCAAAGCTCCCCGCGACGGAAATTAAGCATCGGTTGATGAGGGTTTATCACCCGGTGCATGATGCCCTGCGCACAACCCTGAATGACCTTCATCAACGGCGAGGGTTTTGCCTGCTTGTTGACTGTCATTCCATGCCCTCCTACGCGTTCATTGACCCGTCCCTGTCCAATTCAAAACAACCGGATTTGATTATCGGCGATTGTTTTGGCACCAGCTGTCCGGAAAACCTCAGCCGCCATGTGGCCTGCTTTTTCACCGATCAGGGCCTGAAAGTGACCTTTAATATCCCCTATGCGGGTGGCTATAACACCAGGACTTACGGCAATCCCAATGATAACCGTCACGCGATACAACTGGAATTCAATCGGGCGCTATATATGGATGAAAAAACACTGGAACCTCATACTGGTTTTAGCGCATTACAGAAGATGCTCACGGAATTCAGCGAAAATGTTTCTAACTTCTTTTGCCTTTGAACATTGCTTTTAACTCCTGTGGTTTTACCGCCCCGCTCAGGAATGTTACCGCCAGATAACTACCCACACCGCCCACGACCAATATGACAAGGCCCAGAGTCTTTGTCCCCAGATGCCCCGTGAACATATCCGCAATTTGCCCGGACAGTCCCCAGACAACCACGCCCATAACCACACTGGCCAACAGATATTTGGCAAGGCGCACCACAGTCTGACCATCAAAACTGAAATGACCGCGCCGAACCAGCCCGCCCGCCAGCATGGCCGCATTAAGCCAGGCGGATATGGCCGTGGCCATGGCCAGCCCCACATGGGCGAAATACTGCATCAGGATCAGATTCAGCGTCATATTGACCACCAGCGCCACCATGGCAAATTTCACCGGGGTTCTGGTATCCTTGCGGGCGAAGTAACCGGGGGAGAATATCTTGGCCAACACATAAGCCGGAAGCCCCGCCGCATAGGCCATCAGCGCATAAGCCGTCTGCCAGCTGTCCGCCTGTGTGAAGGCCCCGCGTTCAAACAACACATGGATCAGTTGAAAAGGCACGACCATAAAGGCCACCGCCGCCGGAATGGTCAGAAACAGGCCTAGCTCTATGGCCCGGTTCTGATTATAGCTCACCTGCGCGTTATCGCCCTCGGCAATATTGCGCGCCAGCATGGGCAGCAGCACCGTACCCAGCGCAACCCCGATTACCCCGATGGGAAGCTGGTTAAGCCTGTCCGCATAAAAGAGGAAAGAGATTGACCCATCGGGCAGATGGGACGCGATAATCATGTCCAGCATCAGGTTAATCTGTATCACCCCCGCGCCCAGTGCCGCCGGCATCATGATGATCAGCATTTCCTTGACCTTGGGCGTCAGGCGCGGCATGACAATCCTGATCCTGTAGCCCACCCGGCGGCAGGCCATATAAAGCCATATGAGCTGTATGAAGCCCGCAATACTGACCGCCAGTGCCAGCGCATGGGCCGGAGTCTCAAACTGGTCGGAAAAGAAAATCAAAGCCGTAATCATGGATAAATTCAGAATAATCGGTGTCGCCGCCGTTTCGGAAAATTTACCCAGCGAATTCAATATACCGCCCAGAAGTGACACCAGACTTATAAACAATAAAAAGGGAAATGTAATGCGGGTCAGCAAAACCGCCAGCTGAAATTTCACCTCATCATCACTGAACCCTGCCGCCAGAATATAGATCACCCCCGGCGCGAATATCTCCATAACGGCCACAAGGATCAACAGCACTACAATCAAACTGGAAAAGGCGGTTTCGGCAAAGCTGAGTGCTTCTTCCCGCCCGCCCTCGGTCAGGGTGGCGGTAAAGACCGGCACGAAGGAGGCACTGAACGCCCCTTCGGCAAACAGGCGGCGAAAGAAATTGGGTAATTTCAGCGCGACAAAAAAACAGTCGGCCACAAATCCGGCCCCCAGGATCGACGCCGACAGAATATCACGGACGAAACCCAAAATTCGGCTGATGAAGGTAAAGCTGCTGAATATGGCGACGGCTTTGCCAAGGGACATATCAGCGACTTACCTGTTTCTTGTTCTTTTCCCCGCGCGGGACAATGCCAGCCATAAGGGCCTCCATCAATTTTTCACTGATTTTCTTCAGCTTGTTTTCATTATGCACTTTATGGCCAAACAGGTCACAGATAAAAAACACCGTCACCGCCCGTTCGCCAAAGGTGGCAACATGGGCGCTGCCAATGGACAGCTTCAAATCGACCATGACCTGTGACAGCATATAAAGAAAGCCCGGACGGTCAAGGCCGTTCAGCTCAATGACCGTATAGCGGTTGCTGGCCTTGTTATCAATCAGCACCCGTGGTTCCACCGTAAAGACATCCGCCTTGGCCGGACGCTGGCGCAGGGCCGCCAGTTCTTTACGCGGCAAAAGCTCACCGGCCAATGTACTGGCAATGGTTTTGCGCAGGCGGTCCAGCTTGTGCTTGTCTTTGAACAAACCCCCATCCGGCTCCTGTATCCAGAAGGTATCCAGCGCCATGCCGTCCTTGGTGGTGAAAACCTTGGCATCCTGAATGGACGCCCCGCTGACCGCAATGGCCCCGGTCATACGGGCAAAAAGCCCCGGATGATCCTGAGCATAGATGGTCAGTTCAGAAATGCTCTGAAATTCATCCACGTGAATGGTGATGGTCAACCGTTCGTCTTTTCTATCAGCCCCGGCAATCATTCGGGCATGACGGGTCTGGTTTTCGGTATTGAGCGCCAGCCAGTAAGGCTCGTAAAAACGGTCCCTGTAGCGGTCAAATTCCGCATCTGTCCAGTCGGAAAGGGCCGCGCGCAGGCTATCCTGTACCGCAGCTATGCGATGTTTATTGCTGCCCTCAACCTGTCCACCCAGCAGATATTCCTCAGCCTTGTAATAGAGGTCACGGAGCAATTGCCCCTTCCAGCCATTCCAGATTTTCGGCCCCACGGCCCGAATATCCACCACCGTCAGGATAAGAAGCAACCGCAGACGTTCCGGGCTTTGAATGATCTTGCAGAAATCCGCAATGGTTTTGGGGTCATTCAAATCCCGCTTGAAGGAAACATGGGTCATCAGCAGATGATGGCGCACCAGCCAAGCCACCGTTTCGGTCTGCGCCGGGGTCAGGCCAAGGCGCGGGCATAGTTTCTGGGCCACCTTTTCGCCCAGAACCGAATGATCCCCCTTGCGCCCCTTGGCAATATCATGGAGCATCACCGCCACATATAATACCTCACGCGATAATATTTTGTGGATAATATCATTGGACAGCGGATGGTCCTCTGCCAATTCTCCCCGTTCCAGTTTTGACAATAATTCTATGGCCCGGATGGTATGCTCATCCACCGTATAGACATGATACATATCATATTGCATCTGGGCCACCACCCGGCCAAAATCGGGAATAAAACGGCCCAGCACCCCGGCCTCATTCATCAGCCTGAGAATAAAGCCCGGCCCCTTGTCATAGGTCAAAATGTCCAGGAACAGCCGGTTGGCCTCCGCATTCGCCTGAAGATCACGGTTAATCAGCCGCAGATTATGACGTAACCGCCGCAGGGCGCTGGGATGAATATCCAGATCATTCTGCTGCGCCACATGAAACAGGCGGATCATATTAACCGGGTCATCCTTGAAATGCTGTGACGTGGTCAGAGAAATACGGCTGCCTTCTATGGGAAAAATGCCGATGCTACGATTACGCAGGCCGAATTTGGGTATTCTGAGGCGCGGCTTGCGCTTGTGCTTGTCCTCAAGATAGGCGCAGTAAATCCGGGTCAGGTCGCCAACGGTTTTGGCGGTCAGGAAGTAATGCTTCATGAAGCGTTCCACATCGGACAGCCCCGCCCGGCCCATATAGCCCAGCCGTTCCGCCAGAATCTTCTGGACGCCAAAGGTGATCCTCTCCTCGGCCCGGCCCGTGATAAAATGCAGATGACAGCGCACGGTGGTCAGGAAGTTATAGGCCTTTTGAAACTGGCGGTAATCACTGCGGGAGAAAACGCCTTTTTCCACCACCTCCGACACGCTGTGGACGCCGTAAATATATTTTGAAATCCAATAGAGGGTCTGCAAATCACGCAGGCCGCCCTTGCCTTCCTTGATATTGGGCTCCACCACATAGCGGCTTTCGCCCAGCTTCACATGGCGCGCATCGCGTTCCGCCAGTTTTTCCTCAACAAATTCAGGACCAGTGCCGCTGATGACCTGAGCATCAAAACGGTCCTGAAATTCCACGTAAAGTTCTTCATCGGCGCAGATGTAGCGGGATTCCAGCAGGGACGTACGGATGGTCAGATCCTGTTTGGACAGGCGTATGCACTCCTTTACCGTGCGCACCGCATGGCCCACTTTCAGGCCAATATCCCACAGCATATAGAGCATATATTCCACCACCTGCTCTCCCCACGGCGTCTGTTTGTAGGGCAACAAAAACAACAGGTCCACATCGGAATAGGGGGCCATGTCCGCCCGGCCATAGCCGCCAATGGCCACAAGGCTGAGCCGCTCGCTCTTTGTCCGGTTGGTGGCCGGCAGGATATATTCCGTGGTGACATTATACAGCTGAATGATAATCTCATCGGTCAGAAAGCTCTGGGCAATGACCAGCGTTTTACCGTCCTCACCCTCAAGGCAGCGTTGTTTTATTTCCTCAAACCCGCGCTGGTAAAATTCCTTGAACAGGTCAAGCAGAGCCGGGCGGATGTTGGTCACGGATTTTTCCTGCTTGAGAATATCCAGCTTGGTGATGAAATTCTTGCGGTTAAAAACCTGACGGTGTTTTTTGACGTTAGCCATCCTGTTGCAACTTTTTTAATTGATAGAGAATATCCAGTGCCGCGCGCGGGCTTAGCTCATCGGGGTGAATGTCTGACAGAGCCGCCGTGACCCTGTGAGCCGGATTATCCTGCGGCGGTCTGTCCTGCCTCACCCGGGCCTGCAACGCGGAAAACAGGGGCAGGTCATCGGCCATATTATCAATCTTCTGACCCCGGTCCGCGCCTTCCTCAAGGCTGTGTAAAACCTGTGACGCCCGTTCAACCACCACCTGCGGCAGTCCTGCCAATTTAGCCACCTGAATACCGTAAGAGCGATCTGCCGCCCCCGCCGCCACTTCGTGCAGGAAGATAATCTCCCCCTGCCAGTCCTTGACCTTCATATAATGCAAAGCCAGATCATCCAATGTCGATGACAGGGCCGTCATCTCGTGATAGTGGGTGGCAAATAACGCCCGGCACTTGTTGACCTCATGGATATGCTCCACCGCCGCCCAGGCAATGGACAGGCCGTCATAAGTGGCTGTCCCCCGGCCAATCTCATCCAGTATCACCAGCGAACGCGCCGTTGACTGGTTCAGGATTGCCGCCGTTTCCACCATCTCCACCATGAAAGTCGACCGCCCGCGCGCCAGATCATCAGACGCACCGACCCGGCTGAACAAACGATCCACAATACCCACATGAGCCGTGCGCGCCGGCACAAAGCTACCCATTTGCGCCATCAGGGCAATCAGGGCGTTCTGGCGCAGAAACGTGCTTTTCCCGGCCATATTCGGCCCGGTGATCAACCACAGACGGTTGCCCGGATCAAGGTTGCAGTCATTGGCGACAAAGTGATCCTGACCGCCCTTTTCCAGCGCGGCCTCCACCACCGGATGACGGCCATTTTCCACCTGAAAGCGCAGGCTGTCATCAACCACGGGCCGGGCGTAATGCTTCTCTGCCGCCAGTTCCGCCAAGGCGGTGGATACATCCAGCCGGGCCAAGGCCCCTGCCGCCGAACTGATCTCCTGCCAGCGCAACAGCACCTCACCCACCAGCTTTTCAAAAATCTCATGTTCCAAGGCCAGAGCCCGATCCGCCGCCTGCCCGATCTTTCCGGCCAGTTTCGCCAACTCGCTGCTGTTAAAGCGGACCACATTGGCCAGGGTCTGACGGTGAATAAATTCCTCATTCAACGGCGGCGCCATCAGCTTATCCGCATGAAGGGCCGTAACCTCGATAAAATAGCCCAACACATTGTTATATTTGACCTTCAGGCCGCTGACCCCGGCCATCTCCTTATATTTGGCCTCCAGAGCCATGATCAGCCGTTTGCTCTCACTGGACAGCATCCGGAATTCATCAAGGGCCGCATGATAGCCTCTGGCAATGAAATTCCCGTCCCGGATGATGGTCGGCAGCTCTTCGGCCAAGGCCCGCCTGAGTAAATCCGTGACCTCGCCATGGGTGCCCATATTCTCCAGAATAAGCTCAATATCCCCCGGCAGGGACAGCAGGTCACCGCCCGCCCGGCTCATATGGTTCTGAAAAACGGCCTTGATCTCCGCCGCCTGTATCAGGCCATCCCGAACCATGGCAAGGTCGCGCGGTCCGCCCCGGCCCACCGACAGCCGTGACATGGCCCGTTCCAGATCGGGACAGCGTTTGAGCAGCCCCCTGATTTTCTGACGAAAGGCCTCATGTTCATGGAAATGCGCCACCAGATCAAGGCGGGCGTTAATGGTGCGCACATCCATAAGCGGCGCATTCAGGCGACTGTTCAGCAACCGCGCCCCGGCCCCGGTCAGGGTGCGGTCTATGCAATGAAGCAGACTTCCTTTTCGGTCCCCGGACAGGGTATGGGTCAATTCCAGATTACGCCGGGTCGCCCCGTCAATAATCATACTGCTGTCGGTGCCCATAACCATGGGCCGCGCCAGTTTGGGCATCTTGCCCTTTTGGGTTTCTTGTAAATAGGTAATCAATGCCCCGCAGGCGGCCAGCTCCGCCCGGCCTGCCCCGGCCATATCCTCAAGGATGGCGGCGCCAAAATTTTCCTTCAGCGTTTTTTCCGCCAAGGTGCTGTCAAAGCTGTGACTTTCCACAAGGCTCAATATTGACTGCCAGTCCGCCAGCCCGTCGCCCAGATCATCCGCCGACAGGACCGAGGCCGACAGGATCAGTTCCCCGGCCTGAATCCGGGATAATTCCGCATCAAGATTGGCGGACGTCACCCGGCTGACCCGAAAATCACCGGTTGAAATATCAAGCCATGCCAGCGCATATTCCGCCTGCGAGCGGGCCAGAGCCGCCAGATAATTATTCTGGCGCGCGCTGAGCAGATTTTCCTCGGTCAGGGTGCCGGGCGTTACCAGCCGCACCACATCCCGCCGCACAACCGATTTCGACCCGCGTTTTTTGGCCGCCGCCGGATCTTCCATCTGCTCACAAACGGCAACCTTGAACCCCCGCCTGATCAGGCGCGACAGGTAAGTTTCAGCGGCATGTACCGGAACACCGCACATGGGAATATCCGCCCCGTCATGCTTGCCCCGCTTGGTGAGGGTAATATCCAGCGCCGCTGAGGCCCGTACCGCATCATCAAAAAACAGCTCGTAAAAATCCCCCATCCGGTAAAACAGCAGATAATCCTGATGCTGCTGTTTCAATTCCAGGAATTGCACCATCATGGGTGTGACCGCAGAATCAGGCTTGCGCTTTTGTCTGCTGTGTTGGTTAATTGTCTGCGTTTCCGTCATATACTCGCTGAGATTATAATATTTATATAGTTTTTTATGGTTTACATTTAATATAATTACAATATATATAGAAAATTGGTAATATTATATAATATTTTCTTTATTTTCTGATATGCCGTAACAGTAATTATAGAGAAAACAGTTTATCTGTTCCGCCCATAGAAAGCAATTGCTCTCGGACCGGAGCCGCACATAAAAAAACAGCAAGGGACCATGTGAATGAGTGACAGGAAAAATGACTTCGGCGATAAGGAAGCTCTCCATTATCATGCCATTGGCCGTCCCGGCAAGCTGGAAATCCGCGCGACAAAATCCATGGCGACACAGCGCGACCTGTCGCTGGCCTATTCCCCAGGCGTGGCGGCACCGGTTCTGGCCATCGCCGACCATCCCAATATGGCCTATGACTATACGGCCAAGGGTAATCTGGTGGCGATCATCACCAATGGCTCGGCCATTCTGGGGCTGGGCAATCTGGGGGCACTGGCGTCCAAACCGGTGATGGAGGGCAAGGCGGTTCTGTTCAAACGGTTCGCCGATGTGGACGGCATCGACCTTGAAGTGGATACCCAGGATGTGGATGAGTTCATCAATTGTGTCAAACTGCTTGGCCCCACATTCGGCGGCATCAATCTGGAAGATATCAAGGCCCCGGAATGTTTCATCATTGAACAGGCCCTGCGGGAAAAGATGGATATTCCGGTTTTTCACGATGATCAGCATGGCACCGCCATCATCACCGCCGCCGGAATTATCAATGCCATCCATATCACGGACCGGGATATTAAATCGGTCAAGATTGTGGTCAACGGCGCCGGGGCGGCGGCCATCGCCTGTACCGAACTGGTCAAGGCCATGGGCGTTCGCCATGACAATGTGATCATGTGCGACAGCAAAGGCGTGATCTATCAGGGCCGCGAGAAGGGAATGAACCAGTGGAAATCCGCCCATGCGGTGGACACGCCGCACCGCACCCTGAAGGATGCGCTTGTTGATGCCGATATTTTTCTGGGCCTGTCGGTAAAAGATGCGGTCAGTTCGGAAATGGTTAAAACCATGGCAGATAAGCCGATTATCTTTGCCATGGCCAACCCGGACCCGGAGATTACCCCCGAAGCGGTCAAACAGGTGCGCAGTGACGCCATCATCGCCACGGGCCGGTCCGATTATCCCAATCAGGTCAATAATGTTCTGGGCTTTCCCTATATTTTCCGGGGGGCATTGGATGTGCGGGCCAGCACCATCAATGACGAGATGAAAATTGCCGCCGCATGGGCCATTGCCCTGCTCGCAAGGGAGGATGTCCCCGACGAGGTAGCGGCGGCCTATACTGGCGGCCATCCAAAATATGGCCCGGAATATATCATCCCCGCCCCCTTTGACCCGCGCCTGATCAGCGCCATATCGCCCGCCGTGGCCGAGGCCGCCATCAAAAGCGGGGTCGCCAAAAGGCCGATCATTGACATGAATGCCTATCACAAGGAACTGGCGGCACGGCTTAACCCGACCACCGGTAGCCTGCAAATGATCTATGACCAGCTGGGCACTGACCCCAAACGGGTTATCTTTACCGAGGCCGATGAGGAAACCGTCCTGCGAGCAGCCCTCGGCTTTGAACAGAATGGCTATGGCCATGCGGTTCTAATCGGCTATGAGGATAAAATCCGCGACCATCTGGAACATATCGGCCATGACCGCAATGACAGCCTTGAGATTCATCATGGCCGCAACAGCGACAAAACCGTAAAATATGCTGAATTCCTCTATGAAAAATTACAACGGCAGGGTTATCTCTATCGGGATTGCCTGCGTCTGGTGCGGTCCGACCGCAATGTATTCGGGGCCTGTATGCTGGCGCACGGGGACGCGGATGCCATGGTAACCGGCCATAACCGCCATTATGCCGCCGCGCTGGACAGCATCATGAAAGTGATCGACCCCCTGCCGGATTCCAGGGCCATTGGCCTGTCGATCATCATCAAGGAAGGCCAGACCATCTTTGTCGCCGATACCGCCATAACCGAGATGCCGACACCGGAAGAAACCGCTGAAATCGCCATCAATGCGGCGCGCGCCGTCCGCCATTTTGGCATTGAGCCACGGGTGGCTTTCATGTCCTATACCAATTTTGGTAATCCCGAAGGCGGCATATTGGCCACCACCGCCCGGGCGGCGGTCAGCGTTTTGGACGGACAGGAAGTGGATTTTGAATATGAGGGCGAGATGCATGCCGGCGTGGCCCTGAACCCGGAAATCATGAAATCCTATCCCTTCTGCCGCCTGTCAGGACCAGCCAATGTGCTGATCATGCCGGGGATGCATTCGGCCCATATTTCGACAAAATTATTGCGAGAACTGGGCGGGGGTACGGTGATCGGCCCCATGCTGGTGGGCCTGACCCATTCGGTGCAGGTGATCCCCATGGGGTCTTATGCATCCGAGATAATCAACCTCGCCGCCCTCGCCGCCCATAATGTAAATTTACTGAAGAATGAAAGTTAGAGCAATATCAGACCTATTTGACTCAATTTGATGTCTCTGTATAGTTTTACGGGCAGACGCGTTATGCGTGCGATGCACCGCATCGGACAAATGGCGCAACGCACCCGTAAAGATATACAGAGCCACCGAAGGCCGGGTTCTTTTGATTTATGGCTACGCTTAGGCTTTCATCCGATGCCCCGCATCGCATTTCAATCCTCAGCTTGCCATAAATCAAAATCATCCCGGTCAAATGGGTCAAATAGGTCTGATATTGCTCTAGAACATCCATGTGCCGCCAACGCAGACCACATTGGGTAGCTCAAGATAATCTTCGGCCAGTGCGGCATTAATACCGCCGGTAGGGCAGAATTTCAACTCCGGCAAAGGACCGTTCAGGGATTTAAGCAACGTTCGCCCGCCCACGGCCTCCGCCGGAAATAATTTCAGATAACGGTAGCCCTTTTCCTGCAATGTCATCGCCTCGCTGGCCGTGCTGACACCGGGCAACAAAGGCAGGGCTATCTGTTCTGCGGCGGTAATCAGGGCATCGGTAGCCCCCGGACTGACCGCGAAAGCCGCCCCGGCCTCATGGGCGGCAATCAGGTGGGCCGCTTCCGTCACTGTACCTACGCCGGTAATGGCGTCCGGGACATGGGCGATAATTTCCCGCACCGCCGCCAGCGCGCAATCAGTACGCAGCGTGACCTCCAGCACCTTATAGCCCTCATCCACAAGGCGGCGGGCCATGGGCACCGCATCGGCCAGAGTTTTAATCACCATCACCGGGATAATACGGGTGCCGTCAAGCAGGGATTTGAATTTCAGATTTTGGTGGCTCATAATATGTCTCTTGTCTTAATAAAATTTACCCTGCGTGCGGGCAGCGGCCCCGATCAGCGCAGGCTGTTTTTCCATGATTTGTACTGTGGGGATCGTCTTCACATAATGCAAGCGTCCCTTGTCCTCAAACCGGGCGCGGAACTGGCTGCCCAGAAAGAAATCCTGAATTTTGGGCAATATGCCCCCCGCCAGATAAACCCCGCCAGTGGCATTAAACGTTACGGCCATATCCCCGGCGAACGTGCCAAGGATGCTGCAAAATATATCAACCACCTGCCCGCAATGGCTGCCTGGATCACTAAGCGCACGGCGGGTGATTTCAGAGGGGGTCAGTTTTTCCACCTCCTCCCCGCGCAAAGTAGCCAAGGCCTGATGCAGGGTGCTGAATCCCTGCCCCGAAATGACCCGTTCCACAGATACTCTGGGATATTTATATTTAACGGTTCGCAAAATCTGACGTTCCAGATCGTCTGCCGGGGCGAAACCCACATGGCCGCCCTCACTGGTCAGAACCTTCCAGCCATCACCAACGGGCGTGATAGCCGCCACCCCGATGCCGGTACCGGGGCCTATCACCAGCTTTGTGCCGCCCGCCTGCATATCCGCCGATACCTGCCCGATATTAAGCAAATCATTCTCATCAAGATAAGGCAATGCCGAGGCGATGGCCTCAAAATCATTAAGCAGGATAACCCGTGTCATGCCAAGCGCCGCCGTAAGGCTCTCACGGCTGAAGGCCCAGGGGCAGTTGGTCATCCGGATATAATCGCCGACCACAGGACCGGCTATAGCGATAGAGGCCAGCGTTGGACGCGGTCCCGTGGTTTGCCCAAGATAGGTCAAGGCCGCAGATTTCAGGCTGTCATAATCACGGGTGGCCAGAATTTGCACCTGTTCAAGACTGATCCGATCCCCCATTCGGGCGATGGCGAAGCGGGCATTGGTGCCGCCAATATCCGCCACCAATATGGGCACATCCACCGTCATGCCGCGCCCTCCCAACTGAATATGCTAGCTCCTGTTTCTGCAGAGCCGACAACCGCGCGGAAAGCCCCGAACAGCTCGCGGCCCATGCCAATGTCATTGGCCGCAAGGTCGGCGGTGGCCGGAATACGTTTTTTCAATTCGTCCGCCGCCACATGCAGGGTCAGTGTGCCGGACATAGCGTCAAGCTCTATGACATCGCCGTCCCGAATAAGGCCAATTGGCCCGCCTTCCAGAGCTTCCGGCGTCAAATGAATAGCGGATGGGACCTTGCCCGAGGCCCCCGACATACGGCCATCGGTAATCAGGGCCACCTGAAACCCCCGGTCCTGAAGCACCCCCAGCGAAGGGGTCAATTTATGTAATTCGGGCATGCCATTGGCCTTTGGCCCCTGAAAGCGGACCACGGCAACAAAATCCTTGTCCAATTCACCCCGGCCATAAGCGGCCAGCATATCATCCTGAGAGGCAAATACCACCGCCGGGGCCATGACCTTACGGTGTTTTTCCTTAACCGCCGAGGTTTTAATGACCGCCCGGCCCAGATTACCGCTAAGCAGTTTCATGCCGCCGTCCGTGCTGAAGGGCGCGGAGACCGAACGCAGGATATTCTGATCATGGCTCGCCACAGCCCCGTCTTTCCAGATCACCTGACCATCCTGCAAAAAGGCCTCCTTAACATAGG
>UOED01000043.1_pt1 | contig 19472 bp, 12 predicted proteins | sample 1990161 | NCBI WGS metagenome assembly UOED01 (sample SAMEA4728526, study PRJEB27164) | hydrothermal vent metagenome | biome: marine basaltic hydrothermal vent biome; feature: marine hydrothermal vent; material: mineral | place: Pacific Ocean | collected 2011-06-14/2011-07-23 | depth 1741 m | reverse complement strand
TTCCAGCACCGCTTCCCTGTCGAACCGCCTTCTTTGAGCATTTTTCGGGGGCGGATTGGCGAAGAGGGTATGGAACGTCTATTCGGCGAGACGATTAAAGTCGGCGTGCAAACCGGAACAATTTCAAAGCGGGATTTTGCCGAGGTGACGGTTGACACGACCGTACAGGAAAAGGCGGTGCATTTTCCAACTGACGTGCGCCTGTGCCACCGGGCGCGGGAGGCGTTGGTGATGCTGGCGGCAGCACAGGATAACCTCAAAAAGACGGCCTATTGTGGCTGTACCCGATCTATTAAAAGAATGGCTTTCGGAAGAACCCGGTTACTTTGTACAGAGACAGGGTAAACAGGTCAAAAGTATTAAAAAAGCATGGCGAACCATGAGAGATGAACTTCAATGGCCGAACAATATAGTTTCGAAAACAATCCGCCATAGTTTGGCCAGAACCTTACGTACAAATTCCGAATTTAAAAAGAAATATAATATCTTCGTTGATCCTTGGGAATTGTCTGGACATATGGGTCACCAAGCCTCTGGAAGTCTTGAAATTACCGAAGGATACGCTCAATATATCCCAGACGGAGAAAGCACAGTAATTCAAGGGCTTAACGCTTATTTCCTCAAATTAGAGGAAAACGTAAATTTTGATTTGCACCCAAGTTGCACCCAAGAAACGTAAAAACACCTAAATCCTGAATAAGAAAAATCCCGTTAACTCATTGAATTAACGGGATTTTATTTGGTCGGAATGACAGGATTCGAACCTGCGACCCCTTCACCCCCAGCGAAGTGCGCTACCAGACTGCGCCACATTCCGGCATTAAAATACAATACCGTTGCCGAAGCTATACTGCTTGGCGCCCATGAAATCAATGTGAAAATTTAGAATTTTCGCGGGGTGGACTTGTTGCTTTTTCGATGGTATTGGCGGGTGCCCGGCTTGCCAGCCGTTGACCTCCCTCTATTCCGACCAGAGGACAAATGCTTGCCCCCCCTATAATTTTTGGCAGGATGTTCCGCCGTGATGCCAAGCTCATGGTCTTCCAGCCGCTTGACTTCGTCACGCAAGCGGGCGGCTTCCTCAAACTCAAGGTTTCCGGCGGCCTCCAGCATTTGTTTCTCAAGATCGGCGATATAGGCCTTCAGGTTATGGCCAACCATATGGTTGCCGTCCACATCAAGGGGCACAAGGACGTGATCGCCCTCGGCTACGCTTTGAATAATATCGCCGATGGATTTCTTGATGCTTTCCGGTGTGATGCCATGCTCTTTATTATAGGCCATCTGTTTTGTCCGTCGCCGGTCCGTTTCATCCAGCGCCGCCTTCATGCTGCGGGTGACCTTGTCCCCATAGAGAATCACCTTGCCATCCACATTGCGGGCCGCCCGGCCAATGGTCTGAATCAATGAGGTTTCCGAGCGCAAAAACCCCTCCTTATCCGCATCCAATATGGTCACAAGGCCACATTCCGGGATGTCCAGCCCCTCCCGCAGCAGGTTAATGCCCACCAGAATATCAAAGGTGCCAAGGCGCAAATCACGGAGAATCTCGATCCGTTCCAGCGTATCAATATCCGAATGCATATAGCGCACCTTCAGGCCGTTCTCATGGAGATATTCGGTCAGATCCTCGGCCATACGTTTGGTCAGGGTGGTGACCAGAACCCGGTAACCTTTTTCAATGGTCGCCCGCGCCTCATGGAACAGGTCGTCCACCTGTGTCTCCACCGGTTTTATCTCGCACGGCGGGTCGATAAGCCCCGTGGGGCGGATCACCTGCTCAATATATTCGCCGCCCGTCTGTTCCATTTCCCACTTGCCCGGCGTGGCCGAGACATAGACCGTTTGCGGACGCAGACGATCCCATTCCTCAAACTTCAAAGGCCGGTTATCAATACAGGACGGCAGGCGGAACCCAAAGTCGGAGAGGGTGCTTTTGCGGGCAAAATCGCCCTTGCTCATGGCCCCTATCTGCGGCACGCTCACATGGCTTTCATCCACAAACAACAGCATATTGTCCGGCAGATACTCAAATAATGTGGGCGGGTTGCTGCCCGGTGCGCGCCCCGTCAGATGGCGGGAATAATTCTCAATCCCCGCGCAGCTACCTGTCGCGGCCATCATTTCAAGATCAAGCTTTGCGCGTTGCTCCAGCCGCGCCGCCTCCAGTATCTTGCCCTGCTCTTGCAAGTCTTTCAACCGCCAGTCAAGCTCTGCCTTGATGGTTTTCCGAGCCTGTTGCAGGGTCGGGCCGGGGGTCACATAATGGCTGTTGGCATAGAGCTTGGTTCGCTCTACATTATGGAGTTTCTCACCGGTCAGCGGGTCAAACATGATGATGGCTTCCAGTTCATCACCAAAGAAATCGAGCCGTACGGCCCGGTTTTCATAACTGGCGGGGAAGACCTCTATCACATCGCCGCGCACCCGGAAGGTCCCGCGCTGAAAGAAATTATCATTGCGCTTATATTGCAATTCCACCATCCGGCGCAGCAGGTCGCGCTGATCAATCATCATACCCACCTCAAAGGGGATAGTCATCTCAAGATAGGTTTCCGGCGAGCCCATGCCGTAAATACAGGACACGCTGGCGACGATAATCACATCGTCACGCTCAAACACCGCCCGGGTTGCCGCATGGCGCATACGGTCGATCTGTTCATTGATGCTGGCGTCTTTTTCGATATAGGTGTCCGAACGCGGCACGTATGCCTCCGGCTGATAATAGTCATAATAGGACACGAAATATTCCACCGCATTGTCCGGGAAGAAGGATTTCATCTCCCCGTAAAGCTGGGCGGCAAGGGTCTTGTTATGGGCCATGATGATGGCGGGCCGCTGGGTCCGTTCAATGACCTGTGCCATGGTATAGGTCTTGCCGGAGCCGGTTACCCCCAGCAGAACCTGATCAATCAACCCGTCATCAATACCGGCCACAAGCTTCTCAATCGCCTGTGGCTGATCACCGGAGGGGCTGAAGTCCGATTGTAGCTTGAAGGCGATGCCGCCCTCTGTTTTCAGGGGCCGCGTATCTTTCTCTTTCATGAGGCAAATCCCGTAAAAGTTTCCCTTTTGTTCTTATCAGTTCGCGCCTTGATAAACAAGGTGAACTTACGCTATAATCCAAATAACCACAAAGGGCATATCATGGGCAATATTATCAAATTCAGCCGGGCCAGGAAAACACTTGCCAAACAAAAGAAGGACGCACAGGCTAGTAAAAACCGGGCGAAATTCGGTCAGAAGAAGGTCACAAAATCCCGCACCCGGAAAGAAAAAGACACGTTCGTCACCCATCTGAATAATCACAGGCTGGAAGAGCCGGAGGATTAATCCCCGGTGTAATAATCGGGAGCAAATTCCTTCACTGTTGGACTGTCAGAGGCCCAGCTGTGACAGCTGTCGAGCATGGGGGGGCGCATTTTCGGGGCACCGTCTCCGGCGGCTTCGGCCTCTTCGCGGCGGCGGCGTATGATCTCCGGCATCATGGTCTGGATCGCCACCGTGGCCAGAACAGGCAGCAACTCCGTCAGATGAGTGCACCCCTGCTTGCCGCCGAGCCGTTCATTGATCGCCCGCCGCCAGCCGACCCCGATTTTAACCCCGATTAACTTCCGGTAATCCACGGCAATTTTGGGGCAACCCTGAAAGGGGAAATGATCGATATTCGCCGCCACATCTATAACCTCCAGATCGTCATTGAGGGTCAGCCGCATATACATTTCATGGAGCGGTTCGCCCGGGTCCACCTTGCCCCGGAATTTATTGTCAAAGGTATAATGTTTGATGTCTTCCATGCGGGCCTCAATATCCCACAGGCCGTCTTCCCGCGCGTAACCATCACATGTGATGGTGCGGGTATGCAGGGCTTTGCGAGGGGCCGCTGTGGGCAGGGGCATATCTTTCTCCTTATAAATACTGGCACTATACTTAGTTTTCGGCTATGTGAATTACAAGAGCAAAGATTAAAGAAGAAAAAACATGACCAAGACCAAGAAAGCTGTTGTGTTGTTGAGCGGCGGGCTGGATTCCACCACTTGCGTGGCAATTGCACAGCAACAGGGCTATGACGTTGTGGCCTTGAGCTTTGATTACGGCCAACGCCATACACAGGAGCTTGCCGCCGCTGAACAGGTGGCCAGGACCATGGGGGTGACCAACCATGTGACCGCTCATATTGACCTGAGGGTTTTTGGCGGGTCTGCCCTGACCGATGATATTGCGGTGCCAAAGGGCCGCAGCAGCGCCGATATGTCCCATGACATTCCGGTAACCTATGTGCCGGCCCGCAATACTATTTTCCTGTCCTTTGCCCTCGCTTTTGCCGAAACGCAGGGGGCCAGTGATATTTTTATCGGCGTCAATGCCCTCGATTTCAGCGGCTATCCCGATTGCCGTCCGGCGTATATCGCCGCCTATGAGAAGATGGCTAATCTGGCCACTAAAAGCGGGGTTGAGGGCGCGGGTAATATCAAAATCCATACCCCGCTGATTGACATGACCAAGGCAGATATTGTGCGCACCGGCCTGTCGCTCGGCGTGGATTACGGCCTGACTACAAGCTGTTACGATCCGGCGGCGAACGGGGCCTCCTGCGGCCAGTGCGATGCCTGTCATTTACGGCTGAAGGGCTTTCGCGAGGCGGGGGAGGTTGATCCTGTGGCCTACCAATGACCTATAGCGTCAAGGAAATATTCTACAGCCTGCAGGGCGAAGGCCATCATACGGGCCGCCCGGCGGTTTTCTGCCGCTTTGCGGGCTGTAATTTCTGGTCCGGGCGAGAGAAAGACCGGGCGCGTGCTGACTGTAGCTTTTGTGACACGGATTTTCTGGGCACCAATGGCCAGAATGGCGGCAAATTCACCTCACCCGAAGGTCTGGCAGAAGCGGTAAGAGCACTGTGGCAGGGACGGGGTGGCAAGCCCTATGTCATCTGCACGGGCGGCGAACCATTGATGCAGCTTGATCTGCCCCTGATCCGGGCGTTTCAGGAACAGGGGTTCGAGGTGGCGGTGGAAAGCAACGGCAGCCTGCCTTGCCCGCTGGAACTTGACTGGACCTGCATCAGTCCCAAGCGGCTGGATAAATTTATCCAGACCAGCGGCGATGAATTAAAGCTGGTCTTTCCGCAGGACGCTATCCGGCCCGAGGATGTGGCCCATATGGATTTCCGTCATTTCTATCTGCAACCCCTTGATGAAGCGGGCGCAGACCATACCAAAGCCGCCGTTGATTACTGCCTGAACCACCCCCAATGGTGCCTCAGCCTGCAAAGCCACAAAATACTGGGCATTGACTGAGCCTTCTATATTGATATATCACCCGAAGGGCAGCGCGGAGCAGAAAAAATGCCGGGGGTATCTTTATGGCTGGAAATCCTGCCAATCCCATGTTTCAGCGACTTCAACGCCTATATTATACAAACACGTCATATAGACAGGGTCGAATGAGCTGGTGCTTTTCCGGCAATTCTTGTTCCGGCCATATTCCCTTTCAATATATTCCGGCTTGATATATGTGTAATTCATGACAAAATTCCCCACGCCAAATTCCTTCACCAAATTCCAGTATATCCTGTTGAGCGATCCTTTATAGAGCTGATCTGTTGCAATGGCGGATGACCTTTTGGCAATATCCAACACCTTGTTTTTAATGATTCTTTTCTCTGTATAACAACCCCCCTCATCATGACAGACAAATGAATTCGTGGCCAGATCGCCATTCACGATAACATAAACCTCTATATCCATTTCACGGTCTTTGAGTGCTTTAAGGTTTTCGTTCCAGAACAGACCAAAACGCAGACCGCCATCCACATACATATCTCCCCCATCGGGGTTCGTCGGGTTGGTGGTGATAAAACGCGGCGGGAAATTCACCGGTTCCGCCGAGGAGGCCAGAATGACCTCCCTGTAACAATCCTGCGCCTTGGGGTCTATTGTGGTATGGCGGGCAACATGCAGCAGGTCAACCACATAAAATCTGCCATCATCCATATTTACCATGCCGACAAAAGCAGATTTTCCCGCCCATTTATCCTGTTCCGGCCAGTTTGCAATCATGGGAACAAAGGTTTCAACGGCTTCCTTCAACTTCGCACCCAAACCTTTTGTATTGGCCAGCGAATTGGTAGATATTATCGAAAACAGATCTTTCTTTTCAATCAGCTCATCCTCCGACGTTTCCGTGAAAATTTTTCGCAGGGCCGCATCTGAAGCCAGCCTTTGATCATCATCACCATAATTCCCGACCAAGGCATAGGTTAATGCCATGGCCCCGGTGCTGATGGTGGTGATCATATCTATATCTGATCTCATCACCCCGTCACTTCGCGCGCTCCAGCCATTCAGAACACCCGCCCCGAAGGCCCCGTTCTGACCGCCGCCCGACATGACAAGAACCGTATATTTATGTTTCCGCTGTTCTCTGGATGAAGTAATTTTCTGATCTATCATCTCATACAGATGGTCATGAAACCGGCTTTTGCCGCTTTTCAAACCGGAAGCCGGGGAAGATAACATATCCGAAAGGGCCATTTCATCATCAAGGGCTATTAAATATTCGCCCTCGCAAAAAACAGACGCCTCGCGGCTGGTTTGACTTGTGGCACAACCTGAAAGAAGAAGAACAGACAGGAAAGGCAATATTGCAATAGTTTTCATGAAAACACCCCTCGTAATTGCACTATATTACCATGCCCATAAAAAAACGCGACTAAAAAGCCGCGTTCTTGTCATTTCACAGAGAATATTACTTTAAATTCTAACGGTTGTCCTTGATCCAGCTTTCAAGATCAGACTTGGAGCAGGAGCCTACTTTCATGGCCGCCACTTCACCGCCCTTGATCAACAGCATGGTCGGGATACTGCGCACGCCGTAGCTGGTAGGGCTGTTAGGATTTTCGTCAATATTCATCTTGGCCACGGTCAGGCTGTCGCCCATCTCATTGGCAATCTGATCCAGAATCGGGGCAATCTGTTTACACGGCCCACACCATTCCGCCCAGAAATCCACCAATACCGGCTTGTCGGAATTTAATACTTTTTCCTGAAATTCGCTGTCCGTAACCTTAATCACACTCATTTTTTTAAATCCTTGTCCAAAATATATCTTCTCCCCAAATGTAGGAAGCCGCCCCGCGTCCGTCAAGGGAAAGAACATTAATATCCTAAAATTTAATCCGGTCCAGCATATCCGGCGGCAATTCCATCAGCCGGGCCACATCCGTCCAGAGCAACAGGCATCTGATGGCCTTGTCCGGGTAAATATCGGTAAGAACCGCCCGGTAGGCCGCCATCTGACGCAGATAGAGGGACGGTACATCCTGCGCGTTCTTTGGCGGCGGGCGATTGGTCTTGTAATCAATGATCAATATGTCATGGTCCCGCACCACAAGCCGGTCCACCTGTCCCGACACCGGATGAGCGCCCGCCAACCCGACAATGGAAACCTCTGCCCGGCTGTGGGGCGAAAAAACTTCGGCAAAATCAGGTGCGGTCAAAATTTCTGTGATCTGACGGATAATCCGGTCAATATCCGTGGGGACCAGATCGTGGGCCTTCTGGCTCAGGAAATGCCGCGCCGCCTGTTCCCGTTCCCCCGCCGCCATATCGGGCAGGATTTCCAGCAGACGGTGAATAAGCCGCCCCCGATGGTATCGCTGATGATCCTTGCCGCGCTGTGATACGGCCTTGAGCGGGCTAATCACCGCCGGTTCATCCTCCACCGGGCGGGACGGGCTTAAGGGCCGGGACGGGGCCGGTTCCGCCATCGGTGCGGCCCGCGCCCACTCTGGTAGCGGCTTTTCCGCCCCTGTTCGCTCATCCCCGGTGATGGCCTCGGAAATCATCTTGTCACCCACGCACGTCAGGCGCATCAAATAACCATCCTTGTCCTCATCACCCACAACCACGTCCGGCATCTCTGCCAATGCGGCTATGATCAGGTCATACCAGCAGGTCTCACTGCGGGCCTGTTTGCCTTCCCATCCGGTGATATAGAGCCTGTCCTCCGCCCGGGTCATGGCCACATAGAGCAGCCGCAGATACTCCCGGTCCCGGATCAGGTTTATCTCTGCCCGCGCCGCCTCCAGCGGCCCCAGTTCGAACTGTTTGCCCCCGGCCCAGAAAAGCAGCGGGCCAGCTTGTTCTTTATCGCCGGCCCATAATAACGCCGCCCCCTTTTTGGGCACCTGACAGGTATCGGGCAGAATAACCACCGGGGCCTGAAGCCCCTTGGCCCCGTGAACGGTCATGATCCGTACCTGATCCTGCCCCTGTTCCATATCGCGCTTGATGTTCACATCGCCCCGGTCAAGCCAGCTCAGAAAGCCCTGCAAGGCGGAAATATTATTGACTTCATAGCCCATGGCCAGTTGCAGGAATTCATCAATGGGGTCATTGGCCTCTGCCCCCAGTCTGGCCAGCAGCTTTTCCCGCCCGCCAAGGCCGGTTAACAAATGGCTGTAAAATTCAAAAGGCGGCGCGGTATCGGCATAATTCAGGCAGGCCATGAGGAAATCATGGGCCTCGGCAAATTCCGCCCGCCGATCACGTAAGGCCGACCACAGGCTGCCCCGCCGCCCGTAGGCCAGATCATAGAGCTGTTGCTCGCTAAAGCCGACAAGCGGGCTTTTCAGCACCACGGCAAGGGTCAGGTCATCCTCCGGCAGCAGGACAAAATTGCCCACGGCCACAAGGTCCATGACCGCGATCTGATCACTGAGCAGCATCTTGTCCTGCCCGGCAACCGGAATATTACGCGCCTTTAATGCCCGGATCATATAGTCATCAAATTTTGTCCGCCGCCGCACAAGGATCATAATATCCCCGGCCCGGATCGGGCGGCCCCGGGCAGGCAGCATTTCCTGATCCCTGATCCAGCCTGCAATCCGGTCCGCGATATTTTTGGCCAAAGCCATCTCCGGGGTATGGGCGGGCTGTTGAATGATTGGCGGTGCCCAATCCTCATCAGGGGGTGTTTCTGCGGCCTTTTCAACGGGCCAGACTTCCACCAGTCCCGCCTGACCGCTGCGGGATGGCCGGTGCAGGATAATGTCCTCGCTAAAGGAAATAGCCATACGATGCAGGGGCGGTTCAAACACCCGGTCCACCGCCGACAGGACCGCCGCCGTGGAACGGAACGACAGGGCAAGGCTTACATTGTGAAAATCATGCCCTGCGTCCGTTGCCTTCTTCTGAAACAGATGCCGCCCGTCAACAAATTCCTTAGGGTCCGCCCGTTGAAAGGAATAGATGGATTGCTTCACATCACCAACCGCAAAGATGGTGCGCGGGCCCTGCCGCTGTCCCTCACCGACAAAAAATTCATTGGCCAGTGTTTTGACCACCTGCCATTGTTCCGGGTTGGTGTCCTGCGCCTCATCAATGAGGATATGATCAATACCGCCGTCCAGCTTATAAAGTATCCAGTCGGCGATACTCGCCCGACCTATGAGGGCGGTTACATTGAGGATCAAATCGTCATAATCCATCACCCCGTGACGGGCCTTGCTGTCCCTGAAAGCCGCCATCATGGCCGCCCCCATGGTCAGCAACGCCCGGCTATTGTCCCGCAGGGTCAGCAGCTTCAGCTTTTCCTCAAGTCGGCACAGCCGTTCAGCCTCCGCCGTCATAGCCGCAAAGGCCGCCGGATGGGCCTCAGCCACCGACTTATTCATCAGATGCTTGCGAATGCCGCCGTCTTTGGTCAGGAATAAGTTCTGGTAGTTCTGAAAATCCGCGCCCCGGCTTTCCGGCTCTGACAACCAACGGGCCATCACTGCCGCCACCTTTTGATTTGGCGCGCTGCCTGTGAGCAGGGCTTCCACGGCCTGACGCAATCCCGCGCCGTCAAAATTTTCTGCCATGCAGGCAGCCTGCAAAATACTGTCCCGATCATCGGCGGCAGGCAGGCCCAGCATATTTTCCATAGCCTGGACCGCCCGGTCCACTGTCCCGAAACGACGCATCATACGTTCCAGACCACTTCGCTGACCGATCAGCTCCCGAATCAAATCGGCAAAGGTATTTTCCGTCACCTTGTGGGAAATATGAGACAATGCATGGGCCAGCGCCGGGTTAATCTCGGGCAGGGCCTCGGTCAAGACGCCGTCACGGGCGCGGGACAAATGTTCCAGCGTTGTGCGTTCGTCCATGACCTGAAAATGGGGCGCAATCCCGGCTTCCAGCGGGAAACGACCCAGCAGGGACTGGCAAAAGGCATGGATGGTCTGAATCTTCAGTCCCCCCGGTACCTCCAGCACCCGGGCGAACAGCTTGCGGGCATGGTCCTGTTCATCTTCGGTCGGCATGTGTCCGGTCAGGCTTTTCAGTTCCGCGCAAAGCAGCTGTCGGTCACAGGCAACCCATTTGCCAAGCCGTCCATTGACCCGGTTGGCCATCTCCGCCGCCGCCGCCTTGGTGAAGGTCAGGCATAATATATGCTCCGGCGGAACTTCTTTCAGCAAAAGCCGCAACACCCGGTTGGTCAGGACAAAGGTCTTGCCCGTCCCCGCCGAAGCCGCCACCCAGACAGAGGCCGCCGGATCAGAGGCCTGATTTTGCTCAAGAGTTGGTGACGTCATGATGTCTCCTCCCCTTTTGCCAAAGCAGGTTCGCTATCGCTCAGATCATTGCCCTGCCATTCTTTGGTCCGGGCCAGATGATCATATTCACCGTAGCCCAGATTATCGGGGCGCGGATTATTCAGGTAGGGCGTTTTTGGCATGTCGAAGCTGGTCACCAGCCGCACAAGCCCGTCATGGGCGGCGGAAATCACTGCCTCCACATCCATTTTTGCCCGGCTTGTCTCATTGAACGCGGTAATTTTGGCCACCGTAGCCCCGCCTTTTAACTGCCAATAGGACAGGTCGCTGACCGGGGCGGCGGCAAGGTCCTTGAAATTACCACTTGCGGCCATCAGCCCTTCCAACGGCAACTGCGGCGCATAGCCCGCATGGAGCTTGCGCGCGGTGGGGCTTTGTCCGGTCTTGTAATCTATGATGCTGTAACTGCCATCGGCCAGAAGATCAATCCTGTCAGCCTTTGCGGTCAGGGTAAAGGCACCGCCGGGCAGGTCAAACGTCTGGCGGGCGCTAACCTCGGTTGCGACGGTCTTTGAGCTGAGCCGTAATGTCTTTTCATGATCCACGAACCATTCAGCCACCTGCACAAAGCGCGGCCACCAGAAGGCGCGGACCTGCGGGCGGTCCAGATGTTTTTCAAATTTCTTTTGCCCGATGTCAAGGAGCCGGGCCACGGCGTCATCGGGCAGGAATTCGGGATATTCCGTCATAAATTCATCAAGGGCATCATGGATGATGGTCCCCTTGTCCGCCGCGCCGGGGTCCGCATCCAACGGATCAAGGGGGGCCAGTTTCAGGATATGACGCGCATAGATACTATAGGGATCCTGCATCCATTTTTCGATCCGGGTTACCGATAATTGGCGCGGGCGCACCGTCACCGGCGGCGTCGGTTTGGGCGGCGTAATGTCAACCTTCCTGTCCGGGCGATCAAGGGCAGAATACCAGTCGAGCCAATGGGACATATCGGTCATTTTGGCCATATGCGGGGCGATGGCGTCCAGACGGCTGAGCCAGCGGGATTTTACCGTCGGCGTGCCCTCCACCTTTTCCGCCCGGGTCAGCACCACCTTTGCCCCCGATGCCGCCTGAACAAAGTCATGGGCGCTGAGGCCGATTTTCCGTTCCAGTGACGGCAGGCCAAAATCCGCGCGCATGGGGCGGCTCATCCACGGGTCGGGCTGTGGCTCCGGCGGCCATGTACCCTCATTCAGCCCCGCCAGTATAACAAGGTCGGTATGTTGCAGGCGGGCCTCCAGCGGCGACCAGATATTCAGGCGCGGATGCTGGCCATATTTGGGCCGGACAGTCAGGCCTGACATGAAAACCTCCAGCAAGGCCGGATAGCTCTCTGGCTTCAGATGCGGCAGGGTGGGGGCCGCCTGATTCAGGCCCTCAATCAATTTGGCGGCTTCCTCACCCGCGTCCCCCTGCCACAGACGCGCCGCTCCCGTCCGGTCAGAGGTGGCGCAAAGCCGTTCCGCCATTTCCACATGGCTGATCAACAGCTCCTCGAAAGAGCCCTCCGCCTGCGCCATCACCTGTTCAAAAGGGGCGATAATATCCGCTAATCCAGTCCACCAGTCTTTGAGGTCCGCATTTTCTGTCACCGCCAGCGCCATGCCATCACATCCGCCCACCGGACGGGGACCGCGCAGGATCTTTTCTTCCAGAAGGCGGACCATCCTGCGAAATTCACCCACCGCCTGCCCGCCCGCGCACAGGGGATGTTTCAACACCGACAGCAGGGACACCGGTGACAGTTTATCGGCCACCATCTGCGCCGTTAACCGCAGAAAAAGACCGGTCCGGCTGTTGGCCAGGGGAATACCGGCGCTGTCATCAATGAGGATGTCCCAGCGTTTCAATTCCCCGGCCACCCGCCGGGCCAGTTGCCGGTCCGGTGTGATCAGGGCCGCTGTCCGGCCTTCTGTTTCCAGCACGTCGCGCAACATCAGGGCGATCATGCCCGCCTCTTCCCGGGGGCCGGGGGCGTCAAGGCGCATGAAATTCCGGGCCGCCATCTCTAAATCCAGATCAAGCTCACGCCATTGATCGGTGGTTTCGGCGGGGCGCATGACCTCCCGCAACAGATGATCCCGGGCCAGTCTTTCGGGCGCGATTTCAGCGGCCCCGGGCCAGTCTTCGACAATCTCCCGGGTACCGCCAATCACGGACAGAAGATGTTTCATGGTCGCCTGTGGGTGGGTGTCACCGAGCAGTTCCCAGCTGTCCGCATCCATATGCCGGTCAAGGCCGGGCAGCAACACCATACCCTTTGGCAGGCGGGCGACAACCGCCAGAAGGTCAGCCGTCGCCGGAATGGAACCGGTGGAGCCCGCCGCAATGATCGGATGCGTGGGCGGATGATCCAGCCATTTCTGGCGCAAGCCCGCCAAGAGATCACCCCGCCGGGCCGCCGCATCGCAATAGCCCGTTGTGGCCAGAATATCCGGCCAATGTTCGGTCAGTATTTTCAGAAAATCCAGCGTCTGTTGCCAATGGGCGGCATAAGCTTCCGGCACCAGCTTGTCCAGACCCCGAAAGTCCAGACCCTCTGTCTGAACATGGTCCAGAAATTGGCCCAATGCCTGTGCCAGCAGGGCGCATTGGGCGGCGTCCGGCCTGTCCTCGCCGCGCCGCGCGTACCAGCGGTCAATGATGGTCATCAACAGCATCTGACGCATGGGGCCGGGGATGGGCGGGGCCATATCCATGCCCCGTGTATCCTGCGGCAAATCGCCGGACAGGAACAATTCATCCTCATCCACATCACCGATGGGTTCCATGTGCGGCAGGATTAACGCCCTGCCGCCGCCATGGCGCAAAAAGGCCTCCCGCAGTGACCGTACCGCCCGCCGGTTGGGGAGCAAGATCAAGATATCGCTCAAGATCAGCGGATCATGGCCGTAACGGTCAAATATCCCCCGCGCCAGCCCATCCACAAAGGATATATGGGGCGGGATCGTATATATCTCCGGTGCTTTTCCTAGTCGCCTCGGCATGTGGTGAATATCCCCTCCAGCGCGTCCCGGGCATCGGGCGTGCCCACATGATACCAGTCCCCGTCATGAATGATACCATATAAACGGCCTTTTTTCTCGGCCCGGTCAAATTGCATCCGCAGGGAAAAGGGCCCGTTCGGCGTATGGTCAAAAGACTTATTCGTCATCATCATGATGCCGCCGTAAATATAATCCGCATTGCTGTCCGCCCCGCGCGCGCGAAGCCTGCCATCCGCCGCCCGGTGATAATCTCCCGCGCCGTCAAAACCAAAGGCGCCGTCGCGCGGGATGAGCAGCATCAGAATATCCATGTCATCCGACCGCCATGCCGCCTGCATCCGGTGCAACATAGGCCGGGACCCATCCCGCCAGATCATATCACTGTTCAACAGCAGAAAAGCCCCCTCTCCCAAAAGTGGTAGCGCCTTTTTAACCCCGCCGCCGCTATCCATCAGCGCCGCCCGCTCATCGGACAGGGTGATCGTCAGGCGGTGATCATAATAGCTACGGGTATATTCCGTCATCTGATCCGCCAGATAATGGATATTAACCACCACATCCCGCACCCCGGCAGCGCAAAGGCCGTCCAGCGAATAGGACAGAAAAGCCTTGCCAGCAACCGTGATCAGAGGCTTGGGACAGGCCGCCGACAGGGGCCGCATGCGCTGACCCAGACCCGCCGCCAAAATCATGGCCTTTTGCGGCATGAACGGCTTTGGCGTGAAAGAGCCTGCGCGGGTTTCAGGCGGGATATGCCTGTCGATCCATTGCTTGATCGGTGCCAGTGCCGGATGCATTAAGTCTCTTTCCAGCAAGGCCCATACCCTTGGGATTTTATCAAGGTAGGATGCTTTGCCGTCCCGAAGATACAGCCGGGTGAAAATGCCGATGATCTTGGCGTTGCGCTGTGCCCCCAGAATGGCATAGATGCGCCGGAAATCTTGCTGATTTTGTTCTGTTTCACCTATATAACGGTCCAGCATATCCTGTTCCAATGCCGGGGAGACATCCCGCCGCGCGTCCTGTAACAGGGAGACCAGATCATAGGCCGAATGGCCGATAACCGCATCCTGAAAATCCAGAAGCCCGAGCCGTGCCAGCCCTGTCTGCCCGTCCCGAAGCATCAGATTTTCCGCATGGTAATCCCTGAGCGTCAGGCAGACGGGGCCGCCCGTTACCAAGGGCAGAATATTCTGCCATAATTTCAGGAAATCATCCCTGTTCGCCGCCGACAGGATTTTACCGTCCAGTGACGGCATATACCAGTCCACAAACAGGGCCAGTTCAGTCAGCAACAAAGCTTCATCATAGGGGGGTACATTATCCGGCAGAGGAATCTTATGCAGATGGATAAGGCCCTCAAGAGCCAACCCATATAAAGGCTTCTCCTGCGCTAGGTCCGCCGCAATGACCGCGGCGAACAGGGCGTCCCCCATATCCGCCAGTAACAAAAAGCCGTTTTCAATATCCTCTGCATATATTTCCGGCGCGGCGAGGCCGTATTTCTGCAAATGGCGGGCGATAGCAACAAAGGGGCGAACATCCTCAAATTCCGGCGGGGCGTCCATAAGTATGGCCTTTTCCCCCGCGCGGGTCAGCCGCTCATAGCGGCGGAAAGAGGCATCATCCGCCAGCGGTTTACGCTCTGCCTGCCCCCAGCCATGGCGCTGCAGGAAATTTATTATAAGGTCATTCCGGTCTGACATTCAGACAATTCCCCGCACTCTTTGCGCCCATGTATCATCGCCGATGATGGTCAATTTCCGTGTCCCGGCATCCGCCCCATGTTCAAGTCGTAAGGTCAGAAAACCCGGCGGCAGATAGGGCCCCAGTTTTGATGGCCATTCAATCAGGCAGGCCGCCGTCTCGAACCCCTCTTCGATACCCAGTTCAAAGGCCTCCTCCGGCTTTTCAAGGCGGTAGAGGTCCATATGCCAGACCGGACATTTAAGGTCATATATCTGTAACAGCGTGAAGGTCGGGCTTGGCACATCGCTGCTATAGCCCAAGGCCTGAATAATAGCCCGGCACAGCACCGTCTTTCCCGCCCCCAATGCCCCGTCCAGTGCCACCACATCCCCCGGCCCGAGCAACGGTGCAACCTGCGCGGCAAAGCGTTCCGTAGCTCCCAGATCAGGCAGGGATAATTCTGCTATAACATCGGGCATTGTCATTATTCACTGACCATGCTGATCTGAGCATCCATACCAACCCGGATGGGCATGTTTATGGTGATTTCCGTTCCCACATTCAGGCTTGACTGCACATCGATCTTACCGCCGTGAAAGTCAACAAAGCTCTTGACAAGAGACAGGCCAAGACCGGCCCCCTGTCCATTATGGACATTACTGCCGGTGAAGAATTTTTCAAATATCCGGCTGATTTCATCGAATTTTATCCCCATACCGCTGTCCTTGACGACGATAATATAATTCTGGTCATCCTGTGATACGCTTAGGGTAATTATGCCCAGGGACGGGGTGAATTTCACCGCGTTGCTGAGCAGATTATAAATAGTATGCTGTATGCGTTTGACATCACCCCAGACCGGTTTCAAATCCTTGTCATAGTCACAAATAAGGTCAATATCCTTGGCCGTGATCCGTTCCTGCAACTGTGCCGTGACCTGAGCAAGGACGTCCGGCAATTCAAACTCGTCAATATCCAGCGTCAGGCCCCCGGCCTCAATGACCGATAGATCAAGAATATCGTTGAACAATTCAAGAAGCTGGCCTGAGGCCGAGAGAATACTATGCATATATTCATGCTGAACATCATTGAGCGGCCCCTGATATTCTTTTTGCAATAATTCGGAAAAGCCGATGATACTGTTCAGAGGCGTACGCAATTCATAGGACATATGAGCCAGAAAATCCGTCTTGATCTTATCAGCTTCTTCCAGAGCCTGATTGCGTTGGCGCAATACCCGTTCAATGGCAAAACTGTCCGACACATCAATGAAGGTGATCAGCATGGCCCCGTCCGGCAGCGGCACCGCCGAATAATTCAAGACGCTGCCGCCTTGTCTTTTCAACTGTCCGGAAGATGAAGTTTTTTTGGCTTCGCCCCCAACAATCAGATCTGTCAACGCCTCCATCTGAGCACTGTTGCCATAATTTTCGGCACAGGCCGCCATCACATCGCCTGCATGGGGATTCCCGTCCAGCATATCCCGCTTCAAATCCCATATATAGGTGAAGGCCTCATTATAAAGCTGCAGGCACCCGTCAATACCAAACACCACGACCCCTTCATGGAGGTTGTTCAGGGTTTCCTCCTGAACCGCAAACAGGGTGTTATAGGACCGCTCAAGGGCAAAATGGTCGGTCACATCCTCATAAAAAATCAGCAACCCGCCCAGAGGATGAGGCTGGCTAACGACCCGGAGAGAGGTATTATCCGGCAAATGCCACATTTCCTCAACCGGTTCCAGAAGCCGGGTATAGGCCTCAAGCTGTTCCGCTTTCCATGCCGGGAAATTGGCCTGCTCCGGCAGGCGGCGGGCCTTGCGCATGGCCTCCAGAATTTCCCCGTGCCGGGGGTGGCTGAACAACAGTTCCTCGGGCAGGTGCCACAGGCGGCTGAAGGCACTGTTATAATATTCAAGGCGCTGGCCGGAGGTGAAGATCGCCACAGCGGTTGAGAGCTTGTTCAGGGTTTCCGAATGGGACTCTGTATGGTGAACAAGCTCGCCTCTGGCATTTTCAAGGTCGGTAATATCCTGAGCATAGCCCATACTGCCTATATGCTTTTCATCAACCCGGATCGGAATATGATGAATATCAACGGCCCGCCGTTCGCCCTTGATAACGACAAAATGTTTTTCGCTGTGGGCCTGATTACTTTCTTTGGACAGGGCCGCCATATCCAATGCGTTACGGCCAAGGGAACTTGCCACCAGTTCGAGACCCTCCGCGATAACCTGCTCCCGATTTTCGCCCTCCACGGCGGCCACATAGGCTTTGTTGACCCATATCAGCTTCAAATCCTTGTCCCGCACCCACAGGGGGAAATGGATCAAATTACTTGTGGATTCAAAGAATTCAAGCTGGCTGTTAATCCGGTTGATATTTCTTTTCTGAAAGGCCGCAATATTTTCCTCATATGTGGCATCCCGAAAATGGACAATAACCCCACGGGCATTATCACCCTCAATAAGGGGCGTTCCCGAGACCATAATATTTCTTTTCTGATTTTTCAGGAAAAATAACTTATGAAAGGCTACGCCTTCTGTGTGAAGCCGGGTCAAACATGCCGTAAATTCATCGAACTGCGCATCAGAAAAAATGCCGCCCTCCCCCCGCAAGCAGGTTAAATCCGTGCCTTCATTGTCAATTTCGAGCCAATGACACAGATCGTCATACGTTGGCGGCTGACCCTTTTCATCCCAAATGAGAGACAGCTCGTGGCGAGACTTATGAAGCAGTCCATGAAGGTGGTTCTGCTCCTCGGCCTTATGCAACCTGTTTCTGATTTTTTGCCGATCCCACAGCATCCACAAAATCAACGCAAAAGCCCAGGCCGAAAATACGCCGAAATACAGTATATAACCCCCATTAGGGTCACTGGAAAAGAACGATGCGGCATGAGCCAGCCCACCCCCAATAACCATGGCAGACATGATACCTGCCGTCAGGGCTGAGATAATCCTGTTTAATAATCTTAACGGCCCGGTGACCATAAACCCTTCCACATATTTTTTATGACCATAATCATAAACCATCACTGTGAAAAGGGAAACCCGTTATTAAGGCCGGATAAAATAAGGGCCTGTGCTTCATATAAAACACAGGCCTCTAAATTTGGTAATTTCAGGAAAATTAATAGCGGTAATGATCCGGCTTGAACGGTCCGTCCACGCTTACGTCAATATAATCAGCTTGCTCTTTCGACAGCTTGGTCAATTTAACGCCCAGCTTGTCCAGATGCAAAGCCGCAACCTTCTCATCCAGATGCTTGGGCAAAACGTAGACCTTATTACCATAATTGGCTGAATTATGCCATAGCTCCATCTGGGCCATGACCTGATTGGTAAAGGAGGCACTCATAACAAAGCTGGGGTGGCCCGTCGCGCAGCCCAGATTGACCAAGCGGCCCTTGGCCAGAACGATCAGACGCTTGCCATCGGGAAAAATAACTTCGTCAACCTGCGGCTTAACTTCTTCCCAAGGGTAATTTTCCAGTGCGGCAATCTGAATTTCAGAATCAAAATGGCCGATGTTACAGACAATGGCCCGATCCTTCATATTGCGCATATGATCAATGGTGATGATATCCTTGTTACCGGTACAGGTGACAAAAATATCGCCGACCTTAGACGCCTCATCCATGGTCACCACTTCATAGCCCTCCATCGCTGCCTGAAGGGCGCAGATGGGGTCAATTTCGGTGATCAATACCCGCGCGCCCTGATTGCGCAGACTGGCCGCAGAGCCTTTGCCCACATCGCCGTAACCGCCGATTACCGCAACCTTGCCCGCGACCATAACGTCCGTCGCCCGCTTGATGCCGTCCACAAGGCTTTCCCGGCAGCCATACAGATTGTCAAATTTGGATTTGGTGACACTGTCATTCACATTGATCGCCGGAACGGTCAGAGTGCCTTCTTTCTCCATTTGGTAAAGCCGCAAAACGCCGGTGGTGGTTTCTTCGGAAATACCGCGAATATCATCCAGCAATTCCGGGAAATCCTGATAGATCATGGCCGTCAGGTCACCACCATCATCCAATATCATATTGGGCCGCCAGCCATCGGGGCCAACAATGGTTTCCCGGATACACCAGAGAAATTCTTCCTCGGTCAGGCCCTTCCAGGCATAAGTGGGAATGTTCGCCACCGCCATAGCCGCCGCCGCCTGATCCTGAGTGGAAAAGATATTACA
>UOED01000044.1_pt1 | contig 19689 bp, 15 predicted proteins | sample 1990161 | NCBI WGS metagenome assembly UOED01 (sample SAMEA4728526, study PRJEB27164) | hydrothermal vent metagenome | biome: marine basaltic hydrothermal vent biome; feature: marine hydrothermal vent; material: mineral | place: Pacific Ocean | collected 2011-06-14/2011-07-23 | depth 1741 m | reverse complement strand
GGGCGATCCCGTGACAAGGCGGCGGCTTTTGCCGGGCGCGTAAAGGATGCTGCCCACCCGGTGGACTATCATGCTTTTGATATTACGGAAGGCCTGCCGTTACAGGCCATAAAACCGGATATGGTGATCCATACGTCCGGCCCGTTTCAGCAACAGGGATATGCGGTTGCGCGGGCCTGTATAGAATATGGCTGTCATTATCTTGACCTTGCCGATGGCCGGGACTTTGTGGCCGGGATACGGATTTTGAATGATCCGGCGCGCGCGCGCGGCGTGTCAGTGATCAGCGGGGCCAGCTCGGTTCCCTGCCTGTCTTCGGCGGTTATTGACCATTACAAACCGGAATTCAGCCGTCTGGAAAGTCTTGATTACGGCATTACCACGGCGCAACAAACCAATCGGGGGCTTGCGACCACGGCAGCCATTCTGGGTTATGTGGGCAAACCGTTTCGCACTTTGATCGGGGGCCGGATGCGGGATATTTACGGTTGGCAAGATATTCATGCCCATGATTATCCGGAATTTGGCCGCCGACTGTTGGGTAATTGTGATATCCCCGACCTTGATTTGTTGCCGGATTATTATTCTGATCTGAAAGATATTCGTTTTTACGCGGGGACGGAGATTGCGACCCTGCATTTTGGCCTGTGGTTATTGTCATGGGCCGTGCGGGCAGGGGTGGTACGCAGTCTGAAACCTGCGGCGAAAATCTTTCTTAAAATGGCCAGAACCTGTGATGGGCTGGGCAGTGGTAATAGTGCTTTTCATATGACGATGGGCGGGCAGGATAATACGGGCCGACCAAAAACCAAAACGCTTTATATTCTGGCGCGGGATGGCCACGGACCCTATATCCCCTGTGCGCCGGCCATTATTCTGACCAAGAGACTATTACGCAATGAGATGCAGCACCCCGGGGCCTATCCCTGTATTGGGCTTGTTGATCTGGACAGTTATATGGCGGCCTTGGCAGGCTTAAATATCAGAAAACTGGAAATGTAATCAATTCCCCTTGCATAGAGGATGAAAATCCGTAGAAAAGGGCGTGTCAGGATTAGGAGAAAAACCTCATGAGTATGGAACAGGAATTACGGGCGCGGGCTGAGGGTAAATGTGAATTATGCGGCGCGCTGGAAAATTTGAACATATATGAAGTGCCGCCCGCATCTGATGGCAGTCTGGATCAGGTGGTCCTGACTTGTGGCACCTGCCGGGATCAGATTGATAATCCAGATAAAACAGATGCCAACCATTGGCGGTGCCTGAACGACAGCATGTGGACACCGCTTCCGGCGGTTCAGGTGGTGGCCTGGCGGATGCTGGACCGGTTGCGCGGGGAAGGCTGGCCCCAGGATTTGCTGGATATGCTCTATCTGGAAGATGAGGTTCGGATTTGGGCTGAAAGCGGCACCGTGGATGAGGCAGAAGCACCGCATCTGGATAGTAATGGGGCGACGTTACAGGCCGGAGATACGGTGACACTGATCAAGGACCTGAATGTGAAGGGGGCCAATTTTACGGCTAAGCGTGGTACGGCGGTGCGCAATATTTCACTGGTCCATGATAACCCGGAACAGATCGAAGGCCGGGTCAGCGGTCAACAGATCGTTATATTGACTAAATTTGTTAAAAAATCCGGTTAGGCTATTATTTCAGGGCGGCTTTCAGCCTGTCCATGGCCATATGTAACTGGTCAGGGGCGCGGCAGAAGCATAGGCGCAGGAACTTTTCGGACCCCTTGCCAAAGAAATGACCCGGCGCAAGCCCAACTTTTGAGCTGGCCAAAATATCAAGGCAGGCCTGTTTGGAATCGGTCATGCCGTCAATTTCAAAAAAGGCATACATTCCGGCCACCGGGCGGCGGCGCAGGATAACGCGGGGAATTTCATCCAGCGCATCACAGACGATCTCCATACCGGTGCGGCAATAGTCTTTCATGAATTTGACAAATTTCTCGCCGTCGCGCAGGGCGGCGATGCCGCCATATTGCAGATAGGTGGTGGTGCCGCTGGACGTATATTGTACCATCATGGCCATGGTTGCGGCCAGGGACGGCGGATGCACCATCCAGCCAAGGCGCGAGCCGGTCATGCTCCATGATTTGGAAAAGCTGTTGACGATTAAAACCCGGTCTTCGGCTTCAGAAATATCAAGGAATGAGGGAACCACATTCTGATCATAGGCCATGCGGCAATAGACCTCATCAGAAATGATCCATATCCCGGTTTTTCGGCCAAGGTCTAAAAGCTGTTTCTGTACGGCCACGGGCAGGATGGCCCCGGTGGGATTGCCGGGCGAGGCAAAGAAGATGGCCTTTGTGCGATTGTCACAGGCGGCGGCGACTTTTTCCACATCCAGAACCCAGCCGTCATCGGTGAGGTCCATGGCCACGGACCGGGTTTCAGCCCCGACGATCTGAACAATGCCGGTGATGTTGGGCCAGACCGGGTCAATGATGACCACATTGTCGCCCTCGCCGGTGGTGAGCTGAATGGCCAGCATTATCGCGGGCATACCGCCGGAGGTCACGGTAATGCGCTCCGGCCCCACGGGTTTTTCATTCAGGCCGGTCAGATAGTCTGCCATGGCCCCGCGAAATTCCGGGATGCCGTTTTGATGGCTGTAAAAAACCTTGCCGTCCTGAATGGCCTGATAGATGGCGTCACCAATAAAGTCAGGGGTTTTAACGTCTCCCTCGCCAAACCAAAGCGGGATAATTTCATCATTGTCAAAGGCGCCTTTGGCCAGCGCGGCAATATTATCCAGTGAAATATCGCGTATCTGCTGGCGGGCACCCTCAAGGGCCAAATGGTGTTTTTGATCAGACATTATATACTCCTGCGGTGATTTTAACCCGCTGTGAATTCACGTGATTTTTCCTGATACAAGTTTCGGTTGGCGGTAATATCATCGCTGAGCACCACCAGAAGAAACCCCTGGTCCCGCCGTCTTTTGGCTTGCGCTATATCGGGGGTAAAAATGCCGCAGGGGACGTGCGCGCCATCGCAGGCAGTCTTGATTTCTCCAATGGCCTGTTCCAAGGCGGGGTCGTCCTTTGCTAGCCCTAAAGACAGGCACAGGTCCCCGGTGCCGATGAAAATCATGTCCAGACCCGGCGTTTCAATGATCTCTGAGATATTCTCTAGACCCGCGCGGGTTTCAATCATCAGGGCGGTAACCGTGGTTTTGCGGGCCATGTCCACATAGGCGGCAAAGTCCCGGATGGGCCGGACACCGCCTGCTGATCGTGTGCCGTCAGGGGGGTAATTGGCATATTGTATTGCATTTCGGGCTTGTTCTGTTGTTTCAATCAGGGGAACGATCACACCTTCGGCCCCTGCATCCAATGCGCCGCTGATATGAAACCGGTCACAATCTGCGACCCGGACCAGCGGGATAAGGCCCGTCTTGATCAGGCCAATCGCATTCTCAAGGGCCATCCGGTCCCACAGACCATGTTGCATGTCAAAGACAACCGCAAGAGGGTCCGGTGATGTCTCGCTGGTTTCAGCGATAAATTCCGCCAATGGAATGGAACCCAGGGACAGCCAGAAACAGCCAACAGGTTGCTTTTTTTCCAGCACTTCTTTAAAGTACATTTTATTACTTCCTAATATATTTACATCTTCCTATCGCATGCAATATCATATGTAAAAACATATATACCTTTTTGAGAGAGATTAATATATTTATTTTCAGGAAATATTATTGACGCAACCCGGCCTTTGTCAGAAGCGGCAGGACATGTTCGCAAAAATAGGGTAATTCGTCTTTCGGATTGACAAAAGACAGCGCCAGGCCGCCAAAGCCCAATTGGTTCAGCCGGATCATTTCATCGGCGATCTGCCCGGGCGTTCCGATTAACGGATAACTGCCCGCCCCCCCGGCAAAGCGTTTGCGATACAGGTCGTAGGCCGCCGGATCATGGGAGCCTGACATCTTCTTTTTCATGGCCATATGCTGATCTACGGCGGCATTATCGGTTTGGGTTACGGCATAGCTTTCGTAATAATCCTCGGCTTCCGTGATTGTGGGGCGGCAAACCACATGGACCGGGGCAAACAGCCCGGCATTGCCGTCTGCCTTTTCAACGCGCCCACGAAAATCGGCAATAGTGGCGGCGGCATCTTCATGGGTGTTGAAGGTGGTGAATATACAGTCACAGGCGGCGGCGGCAAAATCCCGGCCCGGGGGTGAAAAGGCCGCAGACAGGGTGATCGGATGGGGCTTTTGCACGCTTCCCGGCGCGCCGCAAACGCCTTTTAAGTCAAAGAAATTTCCCTTGAAGTCAAAGGGAGCTTCGCCGAACAGGGTGCGTTTCAATATTTCAAACCATTCCCTGCCCTGATCATAGACCTGATCCGGTTTGGTCAGGCCAAACATGTCAAATTCCGGCTGGTTCCAGCCGCAAACCATATTCAGGCCTGCTCGCCCGTGGCTGGCATGGTCCAGCGTGGCCAGTGCCTTTGCCGCATAGACCGGCGGCACAATCAGGGTATGAACGGTGGCAAACAGTGCGATCTGACGGGTCAGCCCGGACAGGGCGGCGGCAAAGGTGAAGGTTTCGTAGGAAATATGCCGGGCATTGGTTTCGCCGCCAAATCCTTTCCAGCGGGCCAGCGGCAGGAAAAAATCCAGCCCGGCCCGGTCGGCTATTTGGGCCGCTGCAACCACATCATCCCAATCAGCCATCCAGCGGTCCGGGTGCTTTGTAATGGACAGGCAGCCATCCGCATTGGCCCCGAACACACCCAACTTAAATTTATTGTCGCCGCGCATGGGATTGCTTTTAATGAGAGACATTCAGGAGCCTTTTGTTATGATATTAAATATATAAATAATTATATTAAATATCATATTAAGTCAATCTGCCTTTTGGTTATATATGACCTCTGCAGCGCGCCGTGCGGTCAGGATACAGCCAGCGAGGAAGGTGCCCTCCAGCGATTTTTTACCCGATGCGCCGCCGCCGCCAAAGCCTGCGGCCTCGCCAATGGCATAGAGCCCGGGCAAGGGCTGTCCGTCTGTTCTCAATACCGCACAATCAAGGTTGGTCTGAATCCCGCCCAATGTCTTGCGGCTGATCAGATGGGTGCGGATGGCAAGCAACGGCCCGGCTTTGGGGTCCAGTATTTTCTGATATTTACAGGTTCGTATGCGGTCGCCTGTCCATTGGCGAAGCTGGGCTATGCGCCTGATCTGATCATCATTATGGAATTTGGGGCCGCGCGCCAATTGAGCATCATAATGCCCGATTTCCTGCTGCAGGTTATCGGCGGAGATATATTCTTTGTCCGTCAAGCCATTCATTTTAGCCGTTAATTCTTCCAAAGTATCCGCGATGATAAAATCGTCGCTCTCGGCCACCATACGGCGCACCAGCCCGTCATCGGCCAGCAATAATTTCAGGATCATGGGCAAAAGTCGTCTTTTGCGCAAATCCGGGTTATGATCAGCGCCGGATATGGCCAGTTCCCGGCGGGCAATCTTCCAGTTCATCACATGCCATGTCCAGGGCTTTTCCTGTCTGGCCACCTGCTCACAGAGGAAATTGGTATCAAATCCGGTGATCAGTGGCTGTGGCCCGATGCGCTGTCCCCTATGATTGAGCCACAAGGATGAGCGGGTAGGCACAAGGCTGAGCCCGTGATTGTCAAAGGCCGGTTTTGGATGGTCCACACCAGCGGCATAATTCCACATTTTATCCAGATGGGTGACCTGTCCGTCATGCAGACGCACTTGATCATGCATATGGCCGTTTGCGGTCGGATGACAGCCGTTAAGGATCTTTGTAGGCGGCGTTCCCATATGACGGGGCCAATGCTGGCGAACTTTATCAAGATTACCGCCAATGCCACCAGTGGCTATAATAGTTGTCTTAGATGACAAACTGAAAGACTGATCTGAGGACAGGTCAAGACCCTTAATCCCTGTAATGCGGTCCCTGTCTATAATGAAATTCTGAACGCTATGGCGGAACAGCAGGGTGAGATGGCCCTTTTCGGCGGCCCTGTGCAGACGGGCAATCAGGGTCTCCATAAGATATTGAGCGGTGCCGAACAGGATATGATAGCGGGGCAGGCTGTTACCGGGCTGATACAGGCCGCGCTCAACCCATTGCACGGCGGGCAGAAATTTCAGGCCCAGGGATATGATCCAGTCATGAACCTGCGCGGTGACCTGTTCCACATAATATTTTGCCCATGCCCTTGGCCAATGGTCACTTTCGCCAAAATCGGCAAAATTATGCCAGTCGCACAGGGCAATTTCAGTGCTATCCTGAATACCACTTTTGCGTTGCAACGGTGTATCCACCAGCATCATGCCGCCAAAGGCCCCTTTGGCAAGGCCGCCAAAGGCCTCTTTGTCCTGTGCATCGATGAGGGTGATATGGCGTCTCTCGCCCCGTTCCAATAAATCAAGCGCCATGGTTATCCCGGCAATGCCGCCGCCGATAATGGTAATGTCGCTGGTATATTTTTTTGGACTTGTCATATTCAATATGGCCTGTTTGGTGTATTCTCGGCCCCAGGATACGCCATATGGCGGCAAAGTGAAAATAATAAAGGACAGATCATGGCTATAAGCGAAACGCTCGCCCGTCAAAAGGCCGCTTTTATGGCGGAGCTTCCGGTTAATCAGGACACAAGGATTGACAGGTTAAACCGGGCCATTTCCCTGTTGCTGGACCACAAGCAGGATTTCATTACCGCCTTGATGGAGGATTACGGCCAGCGGACAGAGGAAATAACCCTATTCGCTGATATTGTGCCGTCTCTGCAAGCCCTGAAACATGCGCGCAATAATGTGGGTAAATGGATGAAGAAGGACCGACGCAGCCCGACCTTTCCGCTGGGGCTTCTGGGCAGCCGGGCGTGGGTGGACCATCGGCCCAAGGGGGTTGTGGGCATCATTAGCCCGTGGAATTTTCCGCTGGGCATGATCTTCTCACCTCTGTCCGGAGCCTTGGCGGCGGGCAACCGGGTGATGATTAAACCATCGGAGCATGTCCCGGCCACATCGGAGCTGACCCGGAAGCTGATTGCGGAGTATTTTGATCCGGATGAGGTTGCTGTTTTTACCGGCGGAATTGAGGTTGCCGAGGAATTCATCCGCCAGCCATTTGATCATCTGTTCTATACCGGGTCGGGCACCGTCGGGCGGATTATCATGCGGGCGGCTGCGGAAAATCTGGTTCCGGTGACGTTGGAACTGGGCGGCAAATCACCAACGGTCATTCTGCCGGACTGTGATATTGATAGCGCCGCCAAGCGTATTGTCGCGGCCAAGATGGCCAATGCGGGTCAGATATGCGTAGCCCCGGATTATGTTTTTGTCCCCGGAGACAAACTGCCCGTCCTGCGCACGGCCCTGTTAAAAAAGGCTGAGGAATTCTATCCGGAACAAGAGGGTGCCCCCGTCTATACCGCCGTAATTAATGCCCGGCAAAGGGACAGATTAAAGGGATATGTGGATGATGCCAAGACCAAGGGGGCTTTGGTTGAAACGCCTGATGCCTTTAGCAGGGACCGTAATGATAATATCCTGCCCTTTCATGTGATCAGCAATGTGAGCGATGATATGACCCTGATGCAGGATGAGATTTTCGGTCCCCTGTTGCCGCTTATGCCCTATGACAGCATAGACGAAATCATCGAATATATTAACGCTCGGCCCCGGCCCTTGGCGCTCTATCTTCTGGGTAAAGACCCGGCAGGCGACCAAATCCGGCAGAAAACCATTGCCGGCGGTGTGGCTTATGACGAATTCCTGCTTCATGTGGGTCAGGAAGACCTGCCCTTTGGCGGCACCGGGGCATCAGGCATGGGACATTATCACGGGTATGACGGTTTCAAGACCTTTTCCCATAGCATGAGCGTTTTTAAAAGAGGGCCCATCGACATTTTGGGCCTGTTACAGGCCCGCCCGCCTTTCGGCCCAAGATTTCGGGCCTATATCAAGCAGGAGCTAAAGAAATAGGATATTAAGCTTAATTATGATATAATAAAGCTCAAGGGTGTGGGAAATATATTGGTAATCACGTGAAAACGATGTGGTGGAATATATATGCGCACTGTTCATAAAATAGTTTTTTCATTGATAAGTCTGCTGTTTCTTGGCGGATGCAGTGTCCTTAAAACACAGGACCCGGTATATTCTGCCACTGTTATCACGCGGGCTGATCTTTTGTCCGGTGAGGCTTTGTTGGGGCCAAAGGCAAAAGATATGATCTTGCCCGAAGATCATGTCATGCAGGTAAATGACACCATGCGAAAATATCTGAACAGATATGTCCCGCGCAAATACGGTGAAACAACGCGGGTCAAGGTTCTGGCCAAAATGATTTTTGGACAGGGGGCGCTGGGCATGACATATGATGCGTCGCAAACCTATACTGCCCGGGATGCCTTTCTGAAAACCGAAGGCAATTGTCTGGCCTTCAGCTATCTGTTTGCCGCTCTTGCCCGGGAACAGGGCCTTAAGGTCAGCTTTCAGGAGGTGGAAATTCCCCCCCAATGGAGCAGTGTAGGCGATGAGCTTTATTATTTAAGCCGTCATGTCAATATCCGTATCCATATGAGGGAGATGCGTGACCTTGTTATTGATATTGATCGGGTAAATTACAAAAGTCATTATCGGGCCTGGAAAATTTCCGATGATAACGCCATTGCCCTTTATTACAGCAACAAGGGTACGGATTACCTGTATGACGGTGATTATGAAAATGCGTTCCGGTATCTGGTCAAGGGATTGAATCTGGCCCCATATGAAGCGGCACTCTGGTCCAATCTGGGGGTTTTATACCGGATGAAGGAAATGTATGGTTATGCTGAAAAGGCTTATTTCATTGCCTTGAAATATGATAACTCTAATCAGTCGGCGCTCAGCAATCTAAGCGTATTATATGATCATATGGGCGAGGTGGAAAAATCGGAATATTATTTTCGGCTGGCCAAAGAACATCAAATGAAAAATCCCTATTACCGCTATCATCAGGCGCAAGAGGCCTTTGATATGGGGGATTATGGTCTTGCATTATATCATTTAAAAGGCGCGCTGAAGCGGCAGAATAATGAACAGAAATTTTATAATTTAATGGCAGAAACCTATGTTCAACTCGGGCAGGGGGAAAAAGCAGATCAAGCTTGGGCCAAGGCTAAGAAGCTGGTGTCTTATCCCTAATCGTCATTTCCTTCTTATACTTGATTTGCTGTTTGATCCGGTTCCATTGCACATTGGCTTTTTTCAGGTTTTCTTCCTTATCCTGTTGCCACAGCCTGCGGGTTTGGCCGGAATAGAAAAGATACAGCTTGCCGTCTGAAATTTCCCAAAGCTCCGGGGTTGCGGGTTGTGACAGGCCACCGGTCGCCATGCCGTAGGGGTCATGTCCGCCGTAAGCCGGGGCAAATTTTTCAGGGTCATGGGAAAAGGCCTGACGATTCTCGAGCTTTAAGAAATACCATGTGGTTCCGGCCCAGGTAACCTGAAAATTCTCTTTGCCCTTCATAGGCTGCCCGACCGTATGATAGGCCACCGTATCAAAGCCGTCGATGGCAATGCCCTGCCTGTTGGCATAGGCCACGGCGGGACTGTCACTACTCTGATAGGTCAGGTAAAAGGAAAATCCGCCGCCAATTATCACCACCAGCAGGGAGAGCAGCATAATTGCTTTTGTAAAACCGGTCATGGGGCGGGCCTATCGGGTTGGAACCGGCTCATCACCCCGGTAATCATAAAAGCCGCGCCGGACTTTTTGCCCGATCCATCCGGCCTCAACATATTTTACCAGCAGGGGACAGGGGCGATATTTGGTATCGGCCAACCCCTCATAAAGCACCTGCATGATTGACAGACAAGTATCAAGCCCGATAAAATCGGCAAGCTGAAGCGGCCCCATGGGATGATTGGCGCCAAGCCGCATGGCCTTGTCAATGGCTTCGACCGAACCAACCCCCTCATACAGGGTATAGATCGCCTCATTGATCATAGGCAGGAGCAGCCGATTGACAATAAAGGCCGGGAAATCTTCGGAATTGGCCGATGTTTTGCCAATTTTTTCAATGAAAGTTCCTGCTATGTGATAGGTTTCTTCGCTGGTGGCGATCCCTCTGATCAGTTCCACAAGTTTCATCACCGGCACCGGATTCATGAAATGCAGACCAATGAATTTTTCCGGCCTGTCCGTGGTTGCCGCCAGCCGGGTGATGGAGATAGACGACGTGTTGGTTGCCAGAATAGCATCGGCCTTCAATAGGGGACATATATCCTGAAAGATGGCAATTTTGACTTGCTCATTTTCCGTGGCGGCCTCAATAGCCAGATCAACTTCAGAAAATCCGTCAAGAGAAGTACTCGTTGTGATGCGGTCAACGGCGGCCTTGGCCACGTCCTCCGACAGATAGCCTTTGGTCACCTGACGGTGAAGGTTTTTCTCAATCTTGGCCACTGCTTTTTGCAGGGCCTCTTCGTTAATATCGCTCAGCAGGACATCATATCCCGCCACGGCAAAGACATGGGCAATGCCGTTGCCCATTTGACCTGCGCCTATTATCCCGACATGTTGTACCATTCTGGGGTCTTTCTTTACACTTTAAATACTTATGATAACTCTTTTTCAAGTTCTGGCAAAGCCTGAAATAAATCGGCGACCAAACCATAGTCCGCCACCTGAAATATGGGGGCTTCCTCATCTTTGTTGATGGCCACGATGACCTTACTGTCCTTCATCCCCGCCAGATGCTGGATCGCGCCGGAAATGCCGACAGCAATATAGAGGTCCGGGGCGACAATCTTGCCCGTTTGGCCCACCTGATAGTCATTGGGAACAAAGCCCGCATCAACTGCGGCGCGCGAGGCGCCGACGGCGGCACCAAGTTTGTCCGCGACAGCTTCGACAAGGGCGAAATTCTCGCCGCTGCCCATGCCGCGCCCACCGGAAATGATGATCTTGGCACTGGTCAGCTCAGGCCGTTCCGATTTTGACAGTTCCGCACTGACAAAGCTGGACAGGCCGGGGTTTTCCGCCGCGTCAATATTTTCAATGGCGGCGGAACCGCCCTCTGTGGCGGCGGCGGGAAAGGCCGTGGTCCGAACCGTGATCAGTTTTTTGGCATCGCTGGACTGGACGGTGGCAATGGCGTTCCCGGCATAGATGGGCCGCTTGAACGTATCAGCACTTTCGATGGAAATAATGTCTGAAATCTGCGCCATATCCAAAAGAGCCGCGACCCGGGGCATGAAATTTTTGCCTGTGGTCGTGGCGGCCACCAGAATAGCGTCATAACCATCCGCCAGCCTGACCACCAATGGGGCGAGGACCTCGGCCAGAGGGTGGGCATAATCGGCGTTATCCGCCACCAGAACTTTCGCAACCCCGGCAACCTTCGCGGCGGCTTCGGCGACGGCGGCACAATCGGACCCGGCCACAAGAATATCCACATCGCCCAGCTTCGCGGCGGCAGTGACCGCATTCAGGGTGCTGTCTTTCAGCACCGCATTATCATGGTCGGCAATTACAAGTGATGTCATGATTAGATTACTCCTGCTTCGTCACGCAATTTTGCGACCAGTTCGGCCACGTTTTCCACGATGATCCCGGCTTCCCGCTTTGAAGGTTCCTCAACCTTTAATGTAATAACGCGCCGCGCTGTATCCACACCGTAATCGGCAGGCTCCTTGATATCCAGCGGCTTGCGCTTGGCCTTCATGATATTGGGCAGGGAGGCATAACGCGGTTCATTAAGGCGCAGGTCCGTGGTCACAACGGCGGGCAGGGTCAATTTGACCGTTTCCAGACCGCCGTCAATTTCGCGGGTCACATTGATCGACCCGTCACTGATTGCCACCTCGGACGCGAAAGTGCCCTGCGGCCAACCCAGCAGGGCCGCCAGCATCTGTCCGGTCTGGTTACAATCATTGTCGATGGCCTGCTTGCCCAACATGACCAGCCCCGGATTTTCTTCTTCCGTAATGGCTTTGAGAATTTTTGCGATCGCCAGCGGTTCCACGGCCTCATCGGTTTTAACCAATATGGCCCGGTCAGCGCCCATGGCCAATGCGGTGCGCAGGGTTTCCTGTGCTTGCGCGGGGCCGATGGAGACCACCACAACCTCATCTGCATTACCCGCTTCCCTGATGCGCAGGGCTTCCTCGACAGCAATCTCATCGAAAGGGTTCATGGACATCTTGACATTGGCAAGCTCCACACCGCTGTTATCCGCCTTGACGCGGACCTTCACGTTATAATCAATTACCCGTTTAACCGGGACCAGAATCTTCATCGGGGTCATTCTCCCATTGGTTTAAGCAATGATATTTCCAGCGTTATCGAGCTGATGCTCATAACATATCACCGCCATTTGTTGCAGCGCAATATAATTACAGTTACCTCATGCAAAGCCCACTGTCAAATATTTCAACGGCGCATGATACATCACCGGTGAAAAAAATAAACGACTGTTTGGACTTTTATTGTTTTTTTTGCTCCAGAATCCAGTCATTGACGATTTCCTCCAAAATGGCGATGGGCAGGGATCCGTTGCCAATGATTGTATCATGGAAGGCCCTCAGGTCGAATTTTCCCCCGAGGGTCTTTTCAGCCTTTTTGCGTAATGCTCGAATTTTAATTTCACCGATTTTATAGGACAGGGCCTGCGCCGGCCAGGTGATATAGCGGTCAATCTCGGCGGCGACCTCATCCCGGGCAAGGGCGGTATTATCGACCATAAAATCAATGGCTTTCTGCCGGGACCAGCCAAAGGCGTGGATGCCGGTATCGACCACAAGCCGGCAGGCCCGCCATGTTTCATAGGTCAGGCGGCCAAAATCGCTGTAGGGGTCCTGATAAAAGCCCATATCCTTGCCCAGCCGTTCGCTATATAGCCCCCATCCTTCGGTGAAGGCCGAATGGGACAGGGTCCTGCGGAAGGCGGGAATATCAAGCTCCATGGCCAGCGCCGTTTGCAAATGATGCCCCGGCACGCCTTCATGATAGGTCAGGGCCTCCAGTGTATAGAGCGGTTGGGTATGCAAGTCTCTGGTGCCCAGAAAAAACGTCCCGGATGTGGTGCCATCACCTGAGGACGGCATATAGAAGGCCCCCCGGATACCCGGCTTGATGCTATAGGTATTGCGGGGCAACCGGCCAAAAAACTTTGGCAATTCGCCTTCCATGGTTTTGGCAATCAGGGCGGCGTTCGCCAGCAGCTCATGTTCGCTTTTGGCATAAAATCTTTCTTCGGACCGCAGGTAGCCCAGAAATTCTTTGAAGCTGCCTTTGAATTTGACTTTTTTCATGATGGCGATCATTTCCCCCCGGATACGGGCGATTTCGCTTAGACCCAATTGATGAATTTCCTCTGGCCCCATATCGGTGGTGGTGAAATATTCAATCTGTGATTTATAATAGGCCGCCCCGCCTTTGACGCTGCTGATGCCGGGCTGTTTGCGGCAGTTGGGCTTATAGACTTTCATATAAAAATCATAGAAGGCCTCATATTCCGGAATGACTTTTTCGGCGATCAGTTTTAAACCCTGTTCGGTAAAGCGGGCCTGTTGGTCCGTTGAAATTTGCGGCGGAAAGTTGGTGAAGGGGGCATAGAATATACTGGACTTTGCATCCTTGACAATATGTTGGCTGATGGTGGTTTCATAGCCCGTCATGGAAGCGCAATAATGGCCATAACCTTTTGAAACGGCCTCTTTCAGCAAGGCTATATTTTCCCGGTTATAGCGCGGGAAATCGGCAAGGCTGATCAGGTAATTTTCATAGTCGCGGGCTTTCAGGAACGACATATTGGCCGGGGCATTGGCAAAATAGGTGTGATAGCCAAATAATTTTGTGATGGGGAATAAATGGCCGGGTTGGCGATAGCTCTCGGCCTCGGTCTGCCGTTCAAATTTGAAAATTTTATAGCTGATCTGATCCTTTTTAGTCAGCTCATTTTCCGTGATATGGCTCAGGCGTTTCAGGATTTTATCGTTGAAGGCGGCGCGGCGGTCCCGGGCGGCTTTGCTTAATTCCGGCAGGGTGCCATTCATGCGAAAGCCATCGGGGTCGGTGCGGAAAAACACTTTTTCCTTTGTGGCCCGCGCCCAGTGGTCGGTCAGGATTTTCTGGAAATCATCGCTATTGTTGGCCCATGCATAGGGGCCGATCATCAGGGAGAGAAACAGGCTCAGAAATATATTTTTTATCATTTTTGGGTGTGTATCCAGTCCGTGACGATTTTTTCCAGAATGGCGATGGGCAGGGCGCCATTGCCCAGCACCGTATCATGAAAGGCCCTCAGGTCAAATTTATCACCCAATTCCCGTTCCGCTTTATGCCGCAGGGCCGTGATGCTCAACTCGCCAATTTTATAGGCCAGCGCCTGCCCCGGCCAGGTGATATAACGGTCCACTTCGGTGGTGATATTATGGACACTCAGCGAAGTATTCTCCACCATATAATCGATGGCCCTTTGCCGGGACCAGCCCTTGGTATGCATCCCCGTATCAACCACAAGCCGGCAGGCCCGCCACATTTCATAGGTCAGGCGACCAAAATCGCTGTAAGGATCGGTGTAAAAGCCCACCTCCAGCCCCAGCCGTTCACTATAAAGCGCCCAGCCCTCCACAAAGGCGGTGAACCCGGCATATTTTCGGAACATGGGCATATCCAGTTCCTTCTGAATGGCGATCTGCAGATGATGGCCCGGCACCGCCTCATGAAAGCCCAGGGCTTCCTGGGTATAGAGGGGCCGGGTTTTTAGCAGGGACGTATTGACGAAATAATTGCCCGCCGTTTTGCCATTGCCGCCGGACGGCATGTAATAGGCGGTGGTGGTTTTTTCGGCAATATCAGCCGGGATTTCCTTTAACCCGTATGGATTGCGGGGCAGGAAGCCAAAGAGCTTTGGCAGTTGCCCATCCATGCGCTTGGCAATCAGGGCGGCCTTTTCCATCAGGTCCTGTGGGTCATCGGTGTAAAAACGTGGGTCGGTGCGCAGGAAAGTAACGAACTCCTTGAAGCTACCCTTAAAACCAACCTTCCTGATAATTTTGGCCATTTCACCGCGCAGGCGTTTGACCTCGCTCAGGCCCTTTTGATGAATCTCATCGGGCGTCATGTTGGTGGTGGTGAAATAGCGGATCAGATGGGCGTAATAGTCTTTGCCGCCCTTCAGACTGGTAATACCAACTGTCTTGCGACAGGCCGGGGCATAGACCGTCTGATAGAAGTCATAGAATTTTTTATAGGCCGGAATGACATTGTCTTTAATCAGTTTCGTACCGCGTTTGATAAGCTCTTTTCGCTTGTCGGCAGATATTTTGCCGGGAAACTGGCGAAAGGGGGCATAGAAAACGCTCTTGCTTACATCCGTGACAATATGGCTGGAAATGGATGTTTCATATCCCGCCATAGAGGTGCAATATTGGGTATAGCCCTTGTCCACGGCCTCTTGCAGGACGGCCATATTCTCATCGTTAAAGCGCGGGTAATCGGCCATCTGTCCCAGATAATTCTCATAATCCGCTTGCTCCAGAAACGACATATTACCCGGCATCCGGGCGAATGACATATGCCAGCCCTCCCGATTGGTGACGGCAAAAAGATAGCCGGGAAATTGCCCACTTTCCTGTTCCATCAGCCGTTCGCTCCGGAAAATATCATAATTGAGCCGCGCTGCTTTGGTCAGGTCATCAGGGTTGATCGCGGCCAGACGGGTGAGTGTTTTTGCATTATATGCCCGGCGCCGTTCCCGGGCCTGCGCCGTATTCTGGCTGAGCTTTCCACCATATTCATGGTGGCCCAGCCGGGCGGCAAACGCCGGGTTTTCACTTAAGTAAGTGGCCCAGTGGTCATTCAGAATTTTCTGAAAACGCTCTGTTGTGCTTTCCGCCAGTGCACCAACACATAACATCAGGCTGAGGCCTATTGCCAAAAGGATTTTTTTCATGCTATTTTTCTCATGTAGATGGTTGCGGACAGACTATAACGTATCGCCTTGGGCGACAACAGGAATATGGTTCTGTCAAACTAAAAACTTTACTCATGGGTAACATTTGTGCATACTGCGCCGCACAAGATTTTTGAAGTATATGGCTAAGACGGGTAATTCTATGACCAAAGACAGGCGGAAAAGCATCACCGATTGGCAGTCACTTGTGGGTAAGGAATTGCGCGGCAGGGCGCTCAGTGATCTGGACTGGAACACGCCGGAAGGCATCACGGTCAAACCGCTTTATACCGCTGAAGATACGGCGAACATTCCCCATATGGATAATCTGCCGGGTTTTTTCCCCTTCACACGCGGCGTCCGCGGCAGCATGTATGCGGGGCGGCCCTGGACCATTCGTCAATATGCCGGTTTTTCCACGGCTGAGGAATCAAATGCCTTTTACCGCCGGAACCTTGCCGCCGGGCAAAAGGGTCTGAGCGTGGCCTTTGATCTGGCCACCCACCGGGGCTATGACAGCGACCATCCACGGGTGCAGGGGGACGTGGGCAAGGCCGGGGTTGCCATCGACAGTGTGGAGGATATGAAAATCCTCTTTGATCAAATCCCGCTGGATCAGATGTCGGTCAGCATGACCATGAATGGCGCGGTTCTGCCGTGCCTTGCCTTTTATATCGTTGCCGCCGAGGAACAGGGGGTTAGCCGGGATGCGCTTGGCGGCACCATTCAGAATGATATTCTGAAGGAATTTATGGTCCGCAATACCTATATCTATCCGCCGGAGCCGAGCATGCGGATTATCGGCGACATTATCGAATATACATCCCGTGAGATGCCGAAATTCAACAGCATTTCCATCTCCGGCTATCATATGCAGGAAGCGGGCGCGACCCAGTTGCAGGAACTGGCCTTTACCCTGGCAGACGGCATGGAATATGTCCGGGCCGCCTTGAAAAAAGGTCTTGATATTGATGTCTTTGCCCCGCGCCTGAGCTTTTTCTTTGCCACGGGCATGAATTTTTTCATGGAGGTGGCCAAACTGCGCGCCGCCCGCACTATCTGGGCTCAGATCATGGAGAATTTCGGTGCCAAAAACCCGAAAAGTATGATGCTGCGCACCCATTGTCAGACGTCCGGCGTGTCGCTGACCGAAAAAGACCCTTACAATAATGTGATCCGCACCACCGTTGAAGCCATGGCGTCAATGCTGGGCGGGACACAGTCTCTGCACACCAATGCGCTGGATGAAGCCATCGCCCTGCCCACTGACTTTTCCGCCCGCATCGCCCGCAATACGCAGATTGTCTTGCAGGAGGAAACCGGTATGTGCCATGTGGTTGACCCCCTCGGCGGCTCATACTATGTGGAGCATCTGACCAACGAACTGGTGCAGGAGGCCTGGAAGTTGATTGCCGAGGTCGAGGATATGGGCGGCATGACAAAGGCCGTTGAAACCGGTATGCCCAAGATGAAGATCGAGGAAGCCGCCGCCCTGAAACAGGCCAGCATAGACCGGGGTGATGAGGTGGTGGTCGGGGTCAATAAATACCGTCTGGACAAAGAAGATGATATTGATATTCTGAATGTGGATAATGATGCGGTGCGCGAGGCCCAGATTGCCCGGCTTACAAATGTGAAAGCCACGCGGGATGCGGATAAATGTCAGGCGGCACTTGATGCCTTGACAAAGGCTGCGGCAGGGGATGAAAATCTGCTGGACAAGGCCGTGGATGCGGCGCGGGCGCGGGCGACACTCGGAGAGATTTCGGACGCTATGGAAAAGATATTCAACCGCCACCGGGCCGAGGTGAAATCAATTTCCGGCGTTTATGGCTCGGCCTATAAAGGCGACAAGGGGTTTGAGAAGATTCAGAAAGACATAGAAAAATTTGCCGAAAGTCATGGCCGCCGCCCGCGTATGCTGGTGGTTAAAATGGGACAGGATGGTCATGACCGGGGCGCAAAAGTCATCGCCACAGCCTTTGCCGATATCGGCTTTGACGTGGATGTGGGGCCTCTGTTCCAGACCCCGGCGGAGGCCGCCCGCGAAGCCATCGAAAATGACGTTCATATCATTGGTGTCTCGTCCCTTGCCGCCGGTCATAAAACCCTGATTCCCCAATTGATCGCGGAGCTTGAAAAAGAGGGAGCCGCCGAGATTATGGTGGTCTGCGGCGGGGTAATCCCGGCACAGGATTATGATTTCCTCTATGATGCAGGCGTCGCCGCCATCTTCGGCCCTGGCACAAATATCCCGCAAGCCGCAGCAAGGGTGCTTGAGGTGCTGGGCAAGCGGGGGTCGCCTATTTCAGGTGTTTCTTGAGAAATTTATCCACTTCTTTGAGGAATATCAGTTTGTTTTTCTCCAATTCCAGAAAATGTGTTTCATCTTCCAGTTTGACAAACTTAATATCCTTTCCGGCGGATTTCATTTTCTTGTAAAAAATCGGACCCTGTTTGTAGGGAACCCGCGAATCCAGGGTGCCATGCATTAAAAGAACCGGGGCTTTGATCTTTTTAATATTAGAGGCCGGGGATATATCATCCAGACTATGGTTTTGGTTTTTGATATATTTCATGGTAACCGTTTCACTGGTAAAGCGGCTTGCATCTCTCTGAAAAAGACGCATGTCTCCAATGCCGGCAAATGAGATGGCGCATTTATACAAGTCCGGTTCACGGGCAATGCCGTTCAGGGCGGAATATCCACCGTAACTGGCCCCCATAATGCATATTCTGTCGGGGTTGCTGTATCCTTGCTCTATCATCCATTTGGTGCCGTCTGTAATATCATCTTGCATGGCGCGGCCCCATTGCTGGATACCCATATCATGGAATTTTGTGCCGTAACCGGTAGATCCGCGATAATTCATCTGCAGGACCGCATATCCCCGACTGGTGAGGAATTGTACCCATTGGTCGAACCCTCTTTCGTCGCGGGATTCGGGGCCGCCATGGGGCAATATGACGGTGGGAAGATTTTTTGCTTCCCGGTCTGGCGGCAATGACAGATACGACGGTATTTCCAAACCGTCCCGGGCCTTGTATGTGACAGGAACCATATCGGACAGGTCATTAAAGTCTATTCCTTCATACAGTTCGGAGATAACCATCATTTTTTTTGTTTTAATGTCAAAAAACATTAATTCTCCGGCATATTTAGGACCGCCAATAAAGACAATAAAGCGGGTCTTGTTTCGGTTGTACGAAGTGATAAAGTTGTTTGTATCCGGAAATTGTTTGTCAAGAAATTTTTGAATGGAGCGCAGACGTTTATTTATATAGTGTGCTTTTTCTTCGTGTTTTGTATAGAGATAGCCATCAATCTGACCAGTATAGGGGTCTATTAACATTCCAGATGTTGGAATATTGTCTTTGCCGAATAATTTTTCGACAAATTCTCTTTTTATCAAATCATATTTATAATAGGCATAGGGTGCACCCCCGACTTCTGAGCCGGCATAAATAATATTTTCTTCCGGCGAAAAACCAATAACATCATATCGTGCATTTCCTGTGACACGATCATAACGGTCTATGGTTTTCCATCCGCCACCATTTTTCCCGCGCATCATAACCTTTATCGCTGTTCCAAAACCGCTAAACCCAAGCCGCACATTACCTTCATAATCAGCATACCAATTGCCGCCAGTATTGCTGCCACTTAAGCGCTTCCCTCTTTTCCCTGTTTTGATGTTAACGTTATAGACACTGCCGCCGATTTGTATGATGGCATGATCGTTATCAT
>UOED01000028.1_pt1 | contig 20955 bp, 19 predicted proteins | sample 1990161 | NCBI WGS metagenome assembly UOED01 (sample SAMEA4728526, study PRJEB27164) | hydrothermal vent metagenome | biome: marine basaltic hydrothermal vent biome; feature: marine hydrothermal vent; material: mineral | place: Pacific Ocean | collected 2011-06-14/2011-07-23 | depth 1741 m | reverse complement strand
AATATCGACTATTTTATCGGCCCCCTCAACTGCTTTGGCAACGAAATCCGTCAGGGCATCCTCCCCGGTCTTTGTGGCTTGAAGAAAAGACCCCGGCGGTAAAAATACCTTATGCCCGGCAAAACTCACATGGGGCTTACGCCGTTCGCACAGGATTTCAGGGCTGGGCTTTTTCAGCTTCATATCACGCCAGCAGATACGGGCCACATCCTGCGCCTCGGCAAAGGCGGCAATATCCATACGCAGGTCAAGATCAGGCTCCCCCGCAGAGTCCAGAATTATATCCAGCCCATTATCGGCCAGATTAATCTGAATGGCCATTTTCTGACGCGCCCCAAGCTGCCCCTTCAGAAACACCCGCAAGGGGTCAATAAAGCGCACAATTTCAGGGGCCATCACCGGACATTCGGTAATATCAATAATATTATGACTGCCCCGTTCAGCAAAGCCCACGGCCCGGCCCCCAATGGCGGTCAGCCGCGCGCGCCGCCGGCTCGCCAGCGGGCTGACTTCTAACGGCAACAAGGATATATCGTCAAAGCCCCGATGGCCCAGCTCCGTGATGACCTTCTGCTGTTTCCAGTTTTTATAATGATCTTCCGACACATGTTGCAGAGCGCAACCGCCACAACGGCCAAAATGCTTACACAAAGGGGCTACACGATGGGGCGATGCCTTATGAATATGTTTTATACGACCCTGTTTGCCGTTGACCTTAACCTCAAGGTCATCGCCGTCCACCGAAAAAGGTACATAAAGCGGCCCATCGGCGATACCGTCGCCTTTAGCCCCTATATGGCTGATTTTAATCCTCATGACGCATACTCCGCAACGATCAGAAATTCCACATTGCCCTCCGGCCCTTTGATGGGACTGGTGGTCAGACCGATGACGGTCCAGCCGGACATGTCATCACTGATCCAGTCCCGGATTTTCTGGCAAACCTGTTCATGGAGTATTGGATCACGCACCACGCCGCCCTTGCCCACATTGCCCCGGCCCACCTCAAACTGGGGCTTGATCAGGGCCACAAGAAGGCACCCCGGTGCCGCAAGCGCCATGGGGGCGGGCAATACTGTCTGCAACCCGATGAAGCTGGCATCACAGACAATCATGTTCGCCGGGTCAGGAATTTGATCCTCTGTCAGATAACGGGCGTTGGTTTTTTCCAGAACCACCACCCGTTCATCGCCGCGCAATTTCCACGCCAACTGGCCATGCCCCACATCAACCGCATAGACCTTCGCCGCTCCGTGATGCAGGCATACATCGGTAAAACCGCCCGTAGACGCGCCCACGTCAATGACGCAACGGCCCGTAATATCCAATGAAAATTCTTCGATAGCCTGGATGAGCTTTAACCCGCCCCGGCTGACCCACGGATGTTCCTTGCTGCGGACGTCCAGCGGGGCATCCTCGGCAATTTTGGTGCCGGCCTTGTCTATCTTGCGTTCGCCGCTGAACACGACCCCGGCCATGATATAGGCCTGCGCCCGCGTCCGGCTTTCCGCCAGCCCCCGTTCCACCACAAGTTGGTCAACACGTTTTTTCCCGGCCATGATCTAGGCCAGAGAAGAAGAGGATGAACTGGTGTCATTACGGCGCAGGGCTTTCAGCGTCACCTCGCTAATGTCAGCGGCACAAAGGCCAGCTTCCGCATACATGACTTCGGGACTGTTCTGTTCCTGAAAAATATCCGGCAGTTTCAGGGTGCGCACCTTCAGGCCATTTTCCAGAAGGCCCTCATTACTGAGGTAATCCAGCACATGACTGCCAAAACCGCCGATGGACCCCTCCTCTATGGTCACCAGAACCTCATGATTGAGGGCCAGGTCACGGATCATTTCCAGATCAAGAGGTTTGGCGAAACGGGCATCGGCCACTGTTGTGGACAGGCCGTGAGTTCGCAAAGTTTCTGCCGCCTGCAAGGCTTCCTGCAACCGTGTTCCCAGTGACAGGATCGCAATATGACTGCCCTTTTGCAGAATACGGCCCTTGCCAATTTCAAGGATTTTCCCTGCATCCGGCAACTTGATGCCTATTCCCTCGCCGCGCGGATAACGTACCGCCGACGGGCAATGATTGAGGGACACAGAGGTCGCCACCATATTGACCAGCTCCAGCTCATCAGCCGCCGCCATGACGACAAAATTGGGCAGGCTGGCAAGATAAGTCACGTCAAATGACCCCGCATGAGTCGGCCCGTCCGCGCCCACAAGTCCCGCCCGGTCAATGGCAAAGCGCACGGGTAAATTCTGAACCGCCACATCATGAACCACCTGATCATAGGCCCGTTGCAGGAAGGTGGAATAGATAGCAACGAAGGGTTTAAAGCCCTCTGCCGCCATACCCGCCGCAAAAGTCACCGCATGTTGTTCGGCGATGCCCACATCAAAACAGCGGTCGGGAAATTCCTCGGCAAATTTATCAAGCCCGGTGCCCGATGGCATGGCCGCCGTGATAGCAACAATCTTGTCATCTTTTTTGGCCTCGGCAATCAGAGCCTTGGCAAAGACGCCGGTATAGCTCGGGGCCTTGGGCGTGGATTTGCTCTGCGCGCCGGTGATCACATTGAATTTAGACACCCCGTGATATTTGTCCTTGGCCTCCTCGGCATGCTTGTATCCCTTGCCCTTCTGGGTCACCACATGGATCAGAACCGGCCCCTCACCCGCGTCCCGCACATTTTCCAGTACCGGCAACAGGTGATCCATATTATGGCCGTCCACCGGACCTACATAATAAAAGCCCAGTTCCTCAAACAGGGTGCCGCCCACGGCCATACCCCGGGCATATTCATCGGCCCGTTTGGCTTTCTCGCTGATGGTGCGCGGAAATCTTTTGACTATATTCTTGGCAAAATCACGCAGGTTAAGAAACGACCGCGAAGACAGCAATCGCGCCAGATAGGCACTCATAGCCCCCACAGGCGGGGCAATGGACATATCATTATCGTTGAGAATCACGATCAGGCGGGATTTTAATGCCCCGGCGTTATTCATGGCCTCATAAGCCATGCCCGCACTCATGGAGCCATCGCCGATGACCGAGATGATATTCTCATCCCCGCCGCGCAAATCCCGGCTGATGGCCATGCCAAGACCCGCTGAGATAGAGGTCGAACTATGGCCCGCGCCAAAGGGATCATATTCGCTTTCCTTGCGCTTGGTAAAGCCGGCAAGGCCGCCGCCCTGCCGAATAGTGCGCATCCGGTCACGGCGACCGGTCAGTATCTTATGGGGATAGCATTGATGACCCACGTCCCAGATCAATTTATCACGGGGCATATTGAATATATGATGCAGGGCGACGGTCAGCTCAACCACCCCAAGGCCCGCGCCCAGATGGCCGCCCGTCTGGGACACCGCATCAATCATTTCAGCCCGAACCTCATCAGCGAGCTGCTGAAGCTGTTCCGGTTGAAGCCTACTCACATCATCAGAACAACTAATCTGATCAAGCAACTCTGTTTCTGGTTTACGCGGCAAATGACCCTACCTTATTTTTTAACTTGCCCGATTAATAATGAATTTAGCAAGGTTACGCAAGTTTTCTGCTTTATCGCCAAATAATTCCAAATGCTGAACGGCCTGATTGGTGAGCATTTCCGCCATTGTCCGGGCCTGATCTATACCGACCAGAGATACCAGCGTGGCCTTGCCCGCCGCCGCATCCTTTCCGGCGGTTTTGCCAATATCTTCCGAACTTCCTTCCTCATCCAGCAGATCATCGACAATCTGGAACGCCAGCCCGATGTCATGAGCATAGCCCTTGATCGCCTGACGCCTGCGTTCCTCGGCCTTGCCCAATATGGCCCCTGCCTTGCCGGAAAAAACGATCAGCGCTCCGGTCTTCATCCGTTGCAGACGGGTAATCCTGATCTTGTCCAATTCCTGATTTTCCGCCAGCAAATCAAACATCTGGCCGCCGACCATCCCATTGACGCCCAGCGATTTCGACAGATAGTTAATCAGTTCGCAGCGCACCCGCGCATCGGAATGAGTACTGTCATCGGACAGGATTTCAAAGGCCAGTGTCAATAATGCATCCCCGGCCAGCACCGCCGTGGCCTCGTCAAATTTCTTGTGAACCGAGGGCTGACCCCGGCGCATATCATCATCATCCATACAGGGCAGGTCGTCATGTATAAGCGAATAGGTATGAGCGCATTCCACCGCCGCCGCCACCCGCAGGGCTGAATTCTCGCTAACCCCGAAAATCCGTGCGCCTTCCATAACCAGAAACGGCCTGACACGTTTGCCGCCCGCCATCAGGGCATATTCCATGGCATCAATGACCTGCTGTTCCAGATCAACCGCCTTGGGCAGGAGTTTCAGGAGTTTTTCCTCCACCTGCCGGGCGGCTATACCAAGAGCATCTATGGCCAGATTATCAGTATCATTGGTCATAAGTCCTACCCCGCATCCAGTTCGCTCACACTGAGACTGCCGTCCGCACTCTTGGTGATCTTTTCGATCCGGGCGGTGGCATCTTTCAGCTTATTGTCACAATGACGGCGCAGAAGATTTCCTCTGGTATAAATCTCAATAGAATCCTCCAGTGATACCTGCCCGCTTTCCAGGTCTTTGACAATGGCCTCCAAGGCGCTGAGCGCATCCTCAAAATTCAATGCGGCTATATCGTCCGGTATGCTGTTATCCTGTGAACTCATAGATATGAATTTCCCTTTTTACATTTAAAAACGCTCAGGCCATCAATGCCGAAACATGGGCCGCAACGCTTTGTCCAAGAATATTCAAGTTATAGCCCCCTTCAAGGCAAGATACCAGCCTGCCCTTACATTGTTTTTCCGCGATCTGCTTTATCTCGCGGGTGACCCAGTGAAAATCATCCTCATTAAGGTTTAAATCGGCCAGCGGGTCCAATGTATGGGCATCAAACCCCGCCGACAGCAGAATAAAATCCGGGTTAAATTCTTCCAGAGCCGGAAAAATACGCCCTTCGCAGGACAGGCGAAAGGCGCGGCTACCGCTACCGGCGGCCAGCGGCGCATTGACGATGATCCCCTGCCCCTGATCCTGAAGATGCCCGGTACCGGGATATAACGGCGACTGGTGGGTGGAGCCATAGAACAGCCCCTTATGCCGCACGACAACCGCCTGTGTCCCATTGCCGTGATGGACATCAAAATCGATAATGGCGACCCGGTGGCAAAAATGGCTTTTCCGGGCATATAGCGCCCCGATGGCCACATTATTGAACAGGCAAAAACCCATGGCTTTATCCGGTTCTGCATGATGCCCCGGCGGGCGAATCGCGCAAAAGGCATTATCCAGCTTTCCGCTCATCACATCATCAATGGCCTGACAGACCGCCCCGACCGCTTTCAAGGCGGCGTTCGCCGACCCGGCGGAAAGATGGGTGTCCCCGTCAAGGCTGTAATGGCCGCTGCCTGGGATATGATCCATCACATTCCGGATATGGTCATCACTGTGAACCAGTGACAGCTTGTCCTTACCTGCGGCACGGGCTTCGATGCGTATCAGGTCATTGAATTTTGGCTGGTCGAGACTGTCAAGAATGACCGACAGGCGCGCCGACGTCTCCGGATGTCCGTTCGGCGTGATATGATTCTGGCAATCGGCATGATAGAACAACCCGGTGGACAAAAAAGTCTCCCCTTATTTTCCCGCCAAGCAGTCTATCACATCGGAGAGCTATTCTCAATCGGCCTTGCGCTGTTCATATTTGGCCTTTTCTTCCGCCACCAATTCTTTTTTTGACAGCTTGCCGACCATGGTTTTGGGCAGTTCGGCGCGAAATTCTATTTCTTTGGGCCGCTCATGCTTGCCCAGCCTTTCCCGGACAAAACTCATCAGCTCAGCTTCCGTCAAGCTGTCATCAGGATTCTTCAGGGTGACAAAGGCCTTGGGCCGCTCTCCCAGATAATCGTCAGGGATGCCAATCACCGTGACCTCATGGACAGCGGGATGCTGATAGAAGACTTCCTCCACCACGCGGGGATAGACATTAAAACCACCCACCAGAATCAAATCCTTGGATCGATCAATGATATAGGTAAAGCCTTCTTCATCCATATAGCCCACATCGCCGGTACGCAACATGCCCCCCACCATGACCTCAGCCGTGGCGTCTGGGCGTTTCCAATAGCCCTTCATCACTTGCGGCCCCCGGATACAAATCTCGCCGCTTTCGCCCAGAGGCATCCTCTTTGACGGGTCTTGCCTATCAACGATAATGACTTCCGTATCGGGTATGGGCAGACCGATTGACCCTTTGCGGGTATCCCGGTCATAGGGGTTGGAGACACAAACCGGGGATGTTTCCGTCAGTCCGTAACCCTCGGAAACATTCACATTCATCACCTTCCGGTAAGTCCGGCCCAGCTCCACAGGCAGCGGTGCGCCGCCGGACATGCAGACCTTGACATTATCCATGCCCACATCGGGGAACAGCGGGTGATTGGCAAGGGCGGTAAACATGGCCGGCACCCCGGCGAACAGGGTTGGTTTTTCCTTTTTCATCATCTTGATCACCCCCTCAAGTTCAAACTTGGGCTGGATGACCACCTTGGCCCCGACAAAAATACTCAAGTCCATCACCACGGTCATGGCAAATACATGAAAGAAAGGCAGACAGCCAATGATAATTTCCTGCCCCCGTTCCACATCAATCGCCCAGCTTTCAACCTGTAATACATTGATGTAAATATTGGCGTGGGTCAGCATAGCGCCCTTGGGAATGCCCGTTGTCCCGCCGGTATATTGAATGATCGCCACATCTTCCACCGGGTCAATGTCAACCGGGGTTGGCTGGCCATCATTTTGCAATAATCCGGCATATTTCACATAACAATCGTCTTTAACAACCTTGGCTATTGCATTGCTTTTAAACAATTTAAACAAAATGTTTTTAGGAAAAGGCAGGCCAGAGGCGAATTGATCCACCACCAGATGTTTCAGGCGGCTTTGTTGGGCAACCTTATGCATGGTGGGATAAAGTGCCGCAAGGTCCAGCGTGATCATAATGTCGGTTTCAGAATCCTCCACCTGCTGGATCAGCTCATGCTCGGAATAGAGCGGGCTGTAATTTACCACCGTCCCCCCGGCTTTCAGAATACCGAAATAGGCCACGGCAAACTGGGTGCAGTTGGGCATGAATATCCCCACATGACGGCCCTTTTTAACCCCAAGCTCTTGCAGGCCTTTTGCCATATGATTGACCTGAGCCAGAAGGTCGCGGTAGCTGAGTGTCTTACCCATGAAATCATAGGCAATGAGGTCCGGGAATTCTGCCGCCGTGTCTTCAACCAGCGCATAAAGGGGTTTTGCGGTAAATTTCTGGTCCCATTTCACATGTTTTGGGTAAGTGGCCAGCCAAGGGTGTTCTGTCATATTCTAGCTCATATTCTCAGTTGCTATGGCAAAGAATAGATCATCCCCGGCCATAATAGTTGATTTCAATCCCAATGCCTGCGGGACAATCTGCTCGCCGTAGAAACGGGCGGTAATGATTTTTGCTTCCAGAAAATCTCTGTCCCCATCACCGCTTTCCAGTCTATTGCGCGCTGCCAGGGCTCCTTTGGATAACAGGTAACAGCCCACGGTCACACTGAACAGCCGCAGAAACGGGGATGATCCGGCTAGAGCGGACCGCATGTTATCCATATGCTGGGCCAATATCCATTCGCCACATTCCCGGGTCACGTCAACGGCCTGCAACAGGCTTTTCTTCAGGCTGTCAAATTCTGCTGTATCCGGCAAGCCACCTCCAAAAGTGGCAATCTCATCCAGAAAAGCCCGCCAGTGCGTGCCCCCCGCCATGGACAGCTTGCGCCCCACAAGGTCCATAGCCTGTACCCCGTTGGTGCCTTCATAGATGGGGTTGATACGGGTATCACGGTAAACCTGGGCAATGCCGGTTTCCTCGATAAAGCCCATGCCGCCGTGGATCTGAAGGGCAAGGGAGGCATTATCAACGCCCATGTCGGAGCCATAGGCCTTTGACAGGGGGGTCAGCAAATCCGCTAACCCGGAATATTTCTGACGCAGATCAGGGTCCGGATGATGGCTGCCCAGATCAAGGGCCTTGGCATTCAGCATGGTGATGGCGCGCGCGGCCTCTGTCGTGGATTTGATGGTCATCAACATCCGGCGCACATTGGCATGTTCGATGATGGCACTTGGTCCCGGCGCGCTGGCCCCGATCGCCTTGCCTTGCACGCGGTCTTTGGCATAGGTCACCGCCATCTGCCACGCCCGTTCCGCCGAACCGACCCCCTGAATACCCACATTCAGCCGGGCATTATTCATCATGGTGAACATGGCGGCCATGCCCTTGTTTTCCACGCCCAGCATATAGCCGATACAATTATCTTCCTCGCCAAAGGCCATGACGCAGGTGGGGCTGCCATGTATGCCGAGCTTATGTTCCAATGACACACATTTGGCATCATTACGCGCGCCCAATGTACCGTCCTCATTGATCAGGAACTTTGGCACGATGAACAGGGAAATGCCTCTGGTGCCCGCCGGGCTGCCCGGTGTTCTGGCCAAGACAAGGTGAATGATATTTTCCGTCATATCATGATCACCCCAGGTGATAAAAATCTTCTGGCCACTGATACGGTAGCTACCGTCGTGGCCCGGTTCCGCCTTGGTCCGAAGTGCCCCTACATCGGTGCCCGCATTGGGTTCGGTCAGGTTCATGGACCCGGCCCATTCACCGGAAATCATCTTTTCCAAATAAGTGTTTTTCTGTTCCTCTGACCCATGGGCCGCAATGGCCTCCACCGCCCCGGTGGTCAGCATGGAACACAGACTGAAGGCCATGTTGGACGCATCGACAAATTCATAAACCGCAGAGGCCAGGGTCAGCGGCAGGCCCTGCCCGCCGTAGTCCACATCCCCGCTGACACTGGTCCAGCCATTGGCGGCATAGGCGGCGTAGGCTTCCTTGAACCCCGGCGCGGGTTTGACACCGTCATCGGTAAGTTTGGCCCCTTCCCGGTCCCCAACCACATTCAGCGGCGACAGAACCTCGCCGCAGAATTTCCCGGCTTCCTCAAGCACCGCATCAATGATGTCATCACTGGCATCCTGAAACCGCTCCAGTGCCGTAACCTCACCAATGTCAATGACGTCTTTCAGAACAAATTTCATTTCGCGGGTGGGGGCAATATATTCGGCCACAGGCAGGCTCCTCAATTATTTCTATTATTTGGGTCGCAAACCCGCCAATAAAATATTATAAGTTTAACCACATTATTCAGGGAAACGGCACCAATTAAAACAACCGTTTGAATTTACCTGAATGATAAGTGAAAAACAAGCGTATAATATATACCGAAAAAGAACAATGACACAAAAATATGTCCTCTGATCATCCAAAGCAAAAAAATAAAAAAATAATGCCTGCCACATTGGCCAATTACCATCTGGCAACAAAATTTCTGCTTCAGGGCAAGCTGGTTTCCTTTCCCACGGAAACCGTTTACGGGCTGGGCGCGGACGCCACCAGTGACCTTGCGGTTGCCAATATTTTCGCGGCCAAGCAAAGGCCCCGGTTCAATCCGCTGATTATCCATCTGCCTTCTCATCTGGCGGCTGAAAAATATGTGGAATTTGATATGATCTCCCGCAAGCTGGCCCAGGCCTTCTGGCCCGGACCGCTGACCCTTGTCCTGAAACGGAAACCGGACTGTATGCTGTCGCACCTTGTCTCCGCCGGGCTTGATACGGTGGCGGTGCGGGTGCCAGAACATCCCATAGCGCAGGAATTACTCCATCATTTCAAATATCCCATTGCCGCGCCCAGCGCCAATATTTCTGGCAGGCTAAGCCCCACCCGGCCAGAGCATGTGGCTCAGGATCTGTCAGAAGAAGTCGCCATGATACTGGACGGTCCCGCCTGCCATAACGGTATCGAATCAACTATTGCGCAGGTGGCGGGCAGTGAAATCAGGCTACTGCGCCCCGGCAGTATCACCAAGCGGGAGATTGAGGAATTAACCGGCCTGCGCGTTACCTATTTTTCCGACGGGCAGAACCCCACTGCCCCCGGACAGCTAAAAAGCCATTACGCGCCCAAATCCAAAATACGCCTGAATGCAGAGACAATTTATCCGGATGAAGCCCTGTTGGCCTTTGGCAGTCTTTACCCGAAAGACGCTCAGGTCATTCGCAACTTAAGCCCCAAGGGCATCCTGCGGGAGGCGGCGGGAAATCTGTTTTCCATGCTCCATGAGCTGGATGAAACAGAATGCAAAACCATCGCCGTCAGCCCGATTCCCGCCAAAGGCCTTGGCATTGCCATCAATGACCGCCTAAGCCGGGCCGCCGCAACCAAGGATGCATAGCCCCATGAGCCTTGCTCCCAAGCATCTGGAAGAATTAAAAAAAATCGCCGGGCAAGGCGGCTGGATTGATCGCCCTGACGATATGCAGCCCTTCCTCGTCGAACCGCGCGGGAAATATCAAGGAGTAACGCCCTTGATCCTGTTGCCGGACAGTGTGAAAAAAGTTGCCGAAATAGTCACCTGTTGCGCAAACCATAAAATTTCCATTGTCCCCCAAGGCGGTAATACGGGACTAGTGGGCGGCAGTATCCCGACCACAGAGGGAGATGAAATCCTGATCAGCCTGAAACGGCTTAACCGCATCCGGGACAGGGACGACCATAGCCAGACCATGACCGTAGAGGCCGGATGCATCCTGTCAGATATTCAGAGTAATGCGCAGGATATGGATTGCCTGTTTCCCTTGAGCCTTGCCGCCGAAGGCTCCTGTATGATTGGCGGTAACCTGTCCACCAATGCGGGCGGGGTGAATGTGCTTCATTACGGTAATATGCGTAATCTTGTTTTGGGGCTTGAGGTGGTTTTGCCTAACGGTGACATCTGGCACGGTCTGTCGGGCCTGCGCAAGGATAATACCGGTTATGACCTGAAACAGATTTTCATCGGGGCCGAGGGTACCCTTGGCATTATTACCGCCGCCACCCTGAAGCTATATCCCTATCCCCATGAGAAGCAGACAGCCTTTGTCGCCGTGCCAACGCCCCAAGCTGCTGTGGACCTGCTGACCCTCGCCCGAAAGATCAGCGGCGGCACCATCACCGCCTTTGAAATCATCCCGCGCCGGGGTATTGAAATGGTCACCCGCCATATGCCCGGCACAAGGGACCCCATGACACAGACCTATGACTGGTACGTGCTGATGGAATGCAGTTCATCCCTGAGCCGCGATCTGCTGGACCTTGAAAAGGTTATGGAGCGCATTCTGACCACGGCCATGGAGGCGGAACTGGTGCCGGACGGCGTGATCGCCAAGAATCAGACCGAAAGTGACAACCTGTGGCATTTGCGGGAAAATATGTCCGAGGCCCAGAAGTTTGACGGCGGCAGCATCAAGCATGACATCTCCGTCCCCATATCTGCCATCCCCGATTTTCTGACCCGCGCCGGAAATGTGGTGGCGGACATGATTCCCGGCGCACGCCCGGTGCCGTTCGGTCATCTGGGCGACGGTAATCTCCATTATAATATCAGCCAGCCTCTGGATATGGATAAACAGGAATTTCTGGATAAATGGCCCGCCCTGAACCGGAAAGTTCATGATGTGGTCCGGGAATTCGGCGGCAGTTTCAGTGCCGAGCATGGCATAGGCCGCATGAAAACCGATGAAATGTCACATTACAAGGCTAAGGTGGAAATGGATATGATGCACCGGATCAAAAATATACTTGATCCCGACAATATCATGAATCCCGGTGTGATTTTGAAAAAGGTTTAAAAATGATTTTTCAGGAAAAATACTATGACAGCCACGATGGTTTGAAACTTTATTACCGGCAATACGGCACGGGCGATAAGGACAAAACACCGCTTTTATGCCTCCATGGCCTGACCCGTAACAGCCGGGATTTTGACCGTTTCGCCCGTCATTTCGCAAAAGACCGCCGGGTGTATAGTCTGGACATTCGGGGACGCGGCCAGTCAGCCTATGACCCCGACTATGGCAATTATCAGATTCCGGTTTATGCGCAGGATGTGCTGACCTTTCTCACCCATGAACGACTTGATCGGGTGGTCCCGGTGGGCACCTCCATGGGCGGGCTGATTTCCATGACCATCGGGGCCATCAAGCCGGATGTTTTAGCGGGCATTATCCTCAATGATATTGGCCCCGATATTGATCCCAAAGGCATCGAACGTATTTCCGCCTTTGTCGGCAATGGCATCACGCTGGACAACTGGCAACAGGCCATCAACGGCGTCAAGGTCATCAACGGCAACATGTTTCCCGACTATGACGCAGAAGACTGGGACCGTTTTGCCCGCAGCACTTTTCGGGAACAACAGGATGGCACCATCGCCCCTGACTATGATCAGGCCATTGGGACCGCCATCCGGGAAAGCGCGGAAAACGCCGTCCCCGTTGACCTGTGGCCCCTGTTCACCAGCCTTGTCCCGATCCCGATCCTGACCCTGCGCGGGGAAAACAGTGATATTCTGGCCGCCAAAACACTGGACAGAATGGGCCGGGAGCATTCCCGCTTTACCGCCCTGACCGTCCCGAACCGCGCCCATACCCCGGATCTGACCGAGGATATCAGCCTGCGGGCTATTGATGACTTCATCAGCGCATTATGACCGGGGGCCGAGCATGAAAAGGCGCTATCCAACTCACCCGATCATTGCCGTGGGCACCGTGGTTCTAAAAGAGAATAGCGTCCTGCTCATCAAACGTGCGAAACCGCCGAAAGAAAATCAATGGAGCATTCCGGGCGGCGCACAGGAATTGGGCGAAACTACCCGTCAGGCCGCCATTCGCGAGGTCCGGGAAGAAACCGCCATCACCATTGATCAGCCGGTTTTTCTGGACATTATCGACTATATGGACCGGGATAAGGCGGGCCGGATTATCCATCATTACACCCTGATAGATTACGCGGCCAATTACCGGTCCGGCATATTATCCGCCGGTGATGATGCCAGCCATGCGAAATGGGTTCCCATTGATCGGCTTTCGGAATATAGTCTCTGGGAAATGACGGAGAAAATAATATTTCAGGCAGTGGAAAAGCTCAAAAAATGACAGATGACAGTCTTTCATTGTGGGGGCGCGTCACCCGGTCAATTACGGGCCATGTAAAAGTTGCCCTGATCGCCCTGATTTTCGGACTGACCGCCTATGGGTTGATCCATATGCTCATGTGGGCTATCCGTGCCATAGAAAAAATGTAGGAGCAAATAGATATAATGCATAAATTATTCGGCTATTTTCTGGGACTGATCGGATTGTCCATATATATTCTTTTGGTTTCCCGCCTTGGTGATGCCATCTTTCCCATGCATCTTGTTCTGGAAATAGCCTACTATGCTATTGCCGGAATTGGCTGGATTTTTCCGGCCATGTGGATCATTCGCCGGTGGTACAAGCCCAAAAACACGGAAAATAATTGAGGATATTATGAAATTTTTTCGCCCACTTCTGTCCGTTATCTTCATCTTTGCCCTGGCAGGTTGCAGCAGCAACAATACGGTTCCCCCATCCGAAACCATGAAACAACCGCAGAATATGGAAGAAAGCAATTATGCCAGCACCTATGATCAGAAAAGCATCGCCAATGCGGCCTCTGATTTTCTGGGCGGCGGCTCGGAAGCCATCGCCAAGGTGGTTGAGAAAGCTTTTCAGGATCTTGGGCGGCCCAATGGCTATATCGTCGGCACCGAGTTTAGCGGCGCCATTGGTATCGGCCTACGGTACGGAGACGGCACACTGATCCATAAAATCGAAGGCAACAGCCCCGTCTTCTGGAAAGGGCCAAGCATCGGTTTTGACCTTGGGGCCAACGGGTCACGGGTTTTTGCCCTTGTCTATAACCTCTATGATGTGGAGGAGCTTTACCGGCGGTTTCCGGCGGTTGAGGGCAGTGCCTATTTCATCGGCGGCGTGGGCATGAACTACCAACAGCGCGACGACATCATCATCGCCCCCATCCGCGTCGGCGTTGGCCTGCGCCTTGGCATTAGTCTTGGCTATATACATCTGACAAAGGAAAGAAGCTGGATTCCTTTTTAAGGAATGAGGGCCATCACCCCTTCCCCGGTCAGTTTGATCCCCACCAGAAACAGCAAGACGTAGCAAATAATGTAAAACAGTTTGTTTGACACCCGGTTATGCATCCATATGCCCATCCATACGCCGATGGGGGCAAAGGGTAGCAGATAGAGCGACATGGTCAAGTTTTCCGATGACAGCTGGCCCAGCCACGCGTAGGGGATCAGCTTCACATAATTGGCCACGGCGAAAAACATGACCGAGGTCGCCACCATGGTCGTTTTATCCAGCCGGAGCGGAAACAGATATTGGGACAGCGGCGGGCCGCCCGCATGGGCGATGAAGCTGGAAAAGCCGCCGAATGCCCCAAGAATTCCCCCCTTGACCGGATTATGCGGGCGGGGTGTTTCCGCCCCCGGCCCCCGCTGGCCAAACCAGTAATTACCAACAAAATACAAAGACATCAGCCCGACAATAAGCCGGATCATATCCGCGTTCATAATGCTGAACGTCAGCCCTCCAACAGTAATCCCCACCAACGCCCCGGGAATGAGTATTTTAAGGGACCGGGCATCCCAGTCCCGGTGGTACCGCCAGACCGTAAATATATCCATGACACATAAGATGGGCAACATGATCGCCGCCGCTATGCGCGGATCAACCATCAGGGTCAGCAAAGGCACCGCCAGCGTACCAAGCCCACCTGCAAAGCCCCCCTTGGATATACCTGATAACAGAACAACCGGAATGGCCAGCATAAAAAACATCAACGGGTCTGACACCGGCCTAATCCGTCATCCGATGAAATTCCAGCGTTTGATGATCGGACAGTGACGGCTGAAAAACATAACCGCCCCTGTCAAAATCCTTTAGATCATCGGCCTTCTCCACCCGGTTTTGAAGAATGAAACGGGTCATCATACCCCGCGCCCTTTTCGCGAACATGCCAAGAACACGGGCATGGCCCTCTTTCACTTCCTTAAATACCGGCGTGATGATCTGTCCGGCCAGCTTGTCCGCCTTTATGGCCTTGAAATATTCCTGTGACGCGCAATTGATCAGAATATCCGTATCCTGTGCCGCCATGATGTCATTCAAAGCCGCCGTCAGGTCATCGCCCCAGAATTCATAGAGTGTTCGCCCGCGCCGGGTGGGGATTTTCTTACCCATTTCAAGGCGGTAGGGCTGCATCAGGTCCAACGGCCTCAGCAAGCCATAAAGGCCGGACAATATGCGGTAATGATCCTGTCCATAAGCCAGGTCGTCTTCACTCAAACTTTCCGCATCCAGCCCCACATAGGTATCGCCGGTAAAGGCAAAAACCGCCTGTTTGGCGTTGACCGGGGTAAAGGGCGTGGAAAAGGCGCGGAAACGGTTATAATTCAGCTCCACCAGCTTATCACTGATTTTCATCAGCTTGCCCAGTTCCTGACGGGTGAGCTTGCGCGCAGCCTCAATCAGTATCTCGCTATCTTCCAGAAAATCGGGGATGGACCAGCCGGAACGCGTGACATCTTCTGAAAAATCAAGTTTTTTGGCCGGGGATGTGACAACGAGCATAAATATTTCCTGTTTTATGAATTGCAGAGGCTCAAGCATAGAATTGACGCCCGCCACATTCAAGAAAAACAATCATTCATCTATTGACAGTTTCCAACTTTAACCCCATCTATCCCTACGAGCATTTACACAAAGGATTTCCCCCTGTCATCTGAACAGACCACACAGAACAGCCCGCGCGTGGACCTGACAACAGGATCGGTTCACAAGCATCTGATCCGTATGTCCCTGCCCATGATGGTAGGCATCACGGCGTCCATGGGGTTTATTCTGGCTGATACTTATTTTATTGGCAAACTCGGACCAAATGAACTGGCCGCCATGGGTTTTGTCGGCCCCATAGCCATGATCATTGTCTCGGCCTCCATTGGTTTGAGCGCAGGCACATCATCGATCATGGCCCGGGCAACAGGAAGCGGCAGTCATGAACAGCTGGTCAAGCTTGCCACCAACAGCTTTATCATAGCCGTCTTGATCTCCCTGGCCTTTACGGTGGTCGGGTTGCTGACCATTGATCCGCTTTTTACCATGATGGGGGCCGATGCGAATACGCTGGTCATGATCCATGAATATATGATGGTCTGGTACTGGTCGCCTTTGTTTATTATCGTACCCATGGTCGCCATGGGGGTAATGCGGGCTTTGGGCGATACGTCATTGCAGGGCAAATTGATGATTTTAGCCGCTCTGGCCAATGTGGTTCTGGACCCGATTATGATTTTTGGCCTGTTTGGTTTTCCGCGCCTTGAAATGCAGGGGGCCGCTCTTGCCACTCTGATCACCCGGGCCGGCACATTTTCCGCCGTGGTCTTTTATCTGGGCTATCGCTTTCACGTGCTTAAATTCACCCGTGAGGTCTTGCAGGATTTCAAGGCATCCACCCGCCAGATCATGCATGTGGGGATTCCGGCCATGGGCACCAATATGATCATTCCGCTGGCAGGCGGCGTTGTTATTTCAGTGATCGCTATCTTTGGCAATGACGCGGTTGCCGGAACCAATGTGGCCATGCGTATTGAGGCGGTGACAATCATCATATTCTATGCCCTGTCCGCCGTGATCGGTCCCTTTGCCGGGCAGAATCTGGGCGCGAAACGATATGACCGCATTGAGAAAGCCCTGAAACAATGCGGCATATTCTCATTGATATGGGGCGCGGTTCTGGCTGTCCTGATCGGTCTGTTCGCCCCTCATATTACTGTTCATTTCAGCGATGTGACCTCAATTCAGGGCTATGCCAACAGCTATCTCTATATCATGCCCATATCATACGGGGCTTACGGCTTTGTCATGACCGCCAATGCCACCTTTAACGGCCTTGGCAATCCAATCCCCGGCGTGATTGTATCCACGCTCCGGGTTGCCGTATTCCAGTTTCCGCTGGTGCTGGTTGCTGCCTTCTTCTTTGACAATATGACCTATGTTTTTGCCGCCTCCAGCCTGTCCAATATTCTGGCCGGTATTATCGCCTATGTCTGGGTGATGCGCACCGTAAGACGCTTACATACCGCGGCTTAAATGACCCTGCCAGTAATCTGTGGCCTGACGTTCAGCCTGTCCGACTGTGGTCGCATGGCCCGTTAAATATAATGCCTGTGCGGCAGTGCCAATAACCATCTTTGCGGCAAAATCATTTTGGACACTGCCGCGCCAGATTGCAGACAGATAGTCAACGGTCACCGGATAATCCGGTCTGCCTGAGGTCATGGACGGCCATTTACTGACCGTTTGCAGTCCATCCTTAATCTGATAGAGCTTGATGGCTTTGCCCGCATTGCGTTCCGCCTCCCCGCCGCCGCCTTTAATCACGCCGAGACATGGCTGTCCTATCAAAGCCGCCGCATCCATATTCAGGGTGATATAGGCCGGATGGAAAATGCCCAGAAACGTCAATTTCGCGGCCAGCGGATTGATCAGCTTCACCGCCGTATTAACGATAGAGCGCACCCCGAGAACCGATCTTATTTCCAAAAGCTCCTGCAATTTCGGGCTGAAATTACGCAGGGGCAAATAGACGAAATTCTCATTCTCCAACCTGTGACGGGCTACCGCCAAAGACGACGCCGGTTTTTCACCCACCGCTTCAAGACAATCCTCCGTCAAAAGGCCATTGTCCAGATGGCTGTTAAACCCGTGCATGAATATCTTATGGCCATTCTCCGCCAGTAATTTAGCCGACAGCAGAAACCACGGCAAACGGCGGCTTTTGCCCGAAGAGGTGCTGGGCCAGTCGATTAAATTCTCAAATTCACAGACCGAACCCGCTCTCATATGACAGCGCATGGCGGTCACGATCCCGGCAAGTTCCGCCGGGCTTTCACTTCGATAACGGAGCAAAAGCAACAAGGCCCCGACCTGCATATCCGACATCTCCCCGGACAGGACACCCGCGAAAGCCGCCTGTGCTTCTGCCTGTGTCAGATGGCGGGACTTTGTCGGCCCCCGGCCCAGTATTCTGATATAGTCCGCGTAAGGGTCAACCATCTATAACCCCATCGCAAACAAAGCAATGGCTAGGACTGCCCCGACAAACGGAATAACCACCGTCAGGGCCGCCAGCGGCAGATAGGCCGTGCGGTGAGTCTCGCCGCAAATGGCCCGGATTGTGGTCACCACATAGCCATTATGAGGCAAGCTGTCCAAGCCGCCGGACGTAATGGCAATCACCCGATGCAGAGCATCCGGGTCCACACCGGCCTCCAGATAATGGGGCGCGATCAGGGGCAAAGCGATGGCCTGCCCGCCCGAGGCTGATCCGGTGAGGGCCACGATCACACTGATTGCCACCGCCGCCCCGATCAGGCCGTTTCCGGGAATGGAGGTCATGAAAATCAGGGCATCATTAAATGCCGGGGTCAGCTTGGCAATACTGCCAAACCCGACCACGGCGCAGGTATTGGAAATAGCGATCAATGCCCCGAATGTGGCCGAGGATAAGGCAACGCCAAGATTGTTAAACTTGTTCCAATAGATGGCTATTGCCAGCAATAATCCCACCAGCAGGGCGACAATGAGCGAGGACTTGCCATATTCTAATATTACACTGAAATAAAACGACGTCCCCAGAACACTGACCAGCGGAATCAGGCCCAGAAGGGGATTGGGCAGATTATCATAGGATTTCTGCGCCGGGTCATCGGTGCGCTCGTCATAACATTCCCCGGCGGCCACGGCCCGCTTCATCATGCGTTCAAACCACCAGATACCGCTCAGGGCCATAAAGAGCGCCACGAATATGCTCACCTGCCAGCCAGCGAACTGAGTGGTGCCCAGATATTCCATGGGCAGGAAATTCTGTATCTCCACCGACCCGGCAGAGGTCATGGTGAAGGTGACAGAGCCAAAGGCCAAGGCCGCCGGAATAAAGCGGCGCGGCAAATTGGCTTCCTTGAACAGGCTAAGGGCCATAGGGAAAACTGAAAAGGCAACCACAAACACACTGACACCGCCGTAGGTCAGAATGGCGCAGGCCATGATCACCGCAAGGGCCGCGTGACGCATGCCGAGTTTGGCCACGACCCAATGGGCCACACTGTCCGCCGCCCCGCTGTCCTCCATCACCTTGCCAAACATGGCGCCCAGTAAAAAGACGATAAACCAGTCTTTCAGGAACCCGGCAAATCCGGTCATATAATTAACCGTAAAACTTGCCCCGCCATCGGCCATGGGCGGCAACAAGGGTATCCCGCTGAACAGGGCTACCAACAACGCGCATAAAGGGGCCGCTATCAGGATATTCATCCCGCGAATGGTGAATAGAATAAGGAGTAACAGTCCCCCGACCAACCCGAACATACTTAACATTACAGCCTCTTTCCTGTTGCCATCATTCTGCGGCGGCCTTCAAAAACAGAAGACTATAACAATTTTTGGCATTCGTCATCAATCGGAACCGTTAATGTTACCTTAATCTGGAATATGTTAAAATAAGGTCACTTAAATGTGAAGAAGTCTGCCTTATATTAACCATATTCTTAATCAATTAATAACTATTATATTCTACTTTATTGAGTTGCATATAAAGATGCAGGTTCACTGCATCGCCACGAAATATATGGGGAGGGAAGTCGCGTAAATCGCTGGTTTTCCTCAAAAATAGTCCACTGAACACGGCCATTTACATTGCTTCCCTTCTGACCTTGTCAGAACAGCCTGCCTGCGCCGCCCGCAAGCGCCCTTATCTGAGACTGACCTGACAAGCCCTTAAACCCGAGAAGCCAAGGAGTGTGCCATGTCCGTTGCAGAAAATATTTTTGACCTTTATTCCAGCCAATATGATGAACAGAAGGAAAGTGAACTTTCCCTAAGAGAATACCTCAGGGGCTGCAAAGAAGACCCGATGATGTATTCCACCGCCGCCGAACGGATGATCAAGGCCATAGGCGAGCCGGAAATGATTGATACCTCACGGGATGAGCGGCTCGGGCGCATCTTCATGAACCGGACCCTCAAACAATATAAGGGCTTTGAAGAATTTTTCGGCATGGAGGAAACCATTGAGCGCATGGTGGGCTTCTTCAAACATGCATCACAGGGCCTTGAAGAACGCAAGCAGGTTCTCTATCTGCTCGGCCCCGTGGGCGGCGGCAAGTCGTCCCTTGCGGAACGACTCAAGGAAATGATGGAAAAAGAACCGATCTATGTTCTCAAAGCCGGGGATCAGATCAGCCCGATATTTGAATCGCCGCTGGGCCTTTTTAACCCCGATACCATGGGCGATATATTGAGCGATAAATACGGCATTGCCCGCCACCGCCTGACCGGCCTTATGTCGCCCTGGGCCTTAAAAAGGCTGGATGAATTCGGCGGCGATATTTCCAAATTCACCGTGGTCAAGATGAACCCGTCCAAACTACGCCAGATCTGCATTGCCAAGACCGAACCGGGCGATGAGAATAATCAGGATATTTCAACATTGGTCGGCAAGGTGGATATCCGCAAGCTGGAATATTTCTCTCAAAATGACACGGATGCCTATGCCTACAGCGGCGGCTTGAATACAGCGACGCAAGGTATTCTGGAATTTGTCGAGATGTTCAAAGCCCCCATCAAGATGCTGCATCCCCTGCTGACCGCAACGCAGGAGGGCAATTATATCGGCACTGAAAATATGGGCGCAATCCCGTTTCAGGGCATTATCCTCGCCCATTCCAACGAGTCCGAATGGCAGACCTTCAAGAATAACAAGAATAACGAAGCCTTCATCGACCGGGTTTATGTGATCAAGGTGCCCTATTGCATGCGCGCCGACGAAGAATCCAAGATTTACGATAAACTGCTGAAAAGCTCGGAGTTGGATAAAACCCATTGTGCCCCCGGCACATTGGATATGATGGCCCGTTTCAGTATC
>UOED01000023.1_pt1 | contig 21129 bp, 19 predicted proteins | sample 1990161 | NCBI WGS metagenome assembly UOED01 (sample SAMEA4728526, study PRJEB27164) | hydrothermal vent metagenome | biome: marine basaltic hydrothermal vent biome; feature: marine hydrothermal vent; material: mineral | place: Pacific Ocean | collected 2011-06-14/2011-07-23 | depth 1741 m | reverse complement strand
CACTGGGTCAAAATGTCACATGGCTAACATTCTGGATAATATTGCCGCCGACAAGCGCGATCATGTGGCGGCCTGTAAAAAACGAACAAGCCTTGCCGATCTGGACAGGCAAGCCAAGAACGCCCCGCCTGTGCGCGGTTTTGCCGACAGCCTGCATCGCGCACAACAAGCGGGTCGCTTTGGCCTGATCACGGAAATCAAGAAAGCCAGCCCCAGCAAAGGCTTGATCCGCCCTGACTTTGACCCGCCTGCCCTGGCACGAGCTTACGCGGACGGTGGGGCCAGTTGCCTGTCAGTGCTGACGGATGTTCCCTATTTTCAGGGCTGTGACGATTATCTGATTGCCGCCCGCGCGGCCTGTGCATTGCCTGTTCTGCGCAAGGATTTTATGATTGACCCCTATCAGGTAGTGGAGGCCCGGGCCATGGGGGCGGATTGTATCCTGCTGATCATGGCTATGCTGGACATAAAACAGGCACGGGAGCTGGAACAGACCGCGCTGGACCATGGCCTTGATGTTCTGATCGAAAGCCATAATGTAGCTGAGATGGAGCGGGCACTTGACATGAAAAGTCCGCTTATGGGTATAAATAACCGTAATTTAAAGACTTTTGAGGTTTCACTGGACGTTACGATACAGCTTGCCAAAATGGCTGGACAGGATAAAATGCTGATCAGTGAAAGCGGTATCCATAGCCCCGATGACCTGAGCATGTTACAGGACAAGGCCGGGATCAACAGCTTTCTGATCGGTGAATCCCTCATGCGGCAAGATGATGTGGCCCAAGCCACCCGCGAATTGATTGGAGAATAGAATGTCAAAACTGACCCATCTGGATGCACAGGGCAAGGCGCGCATGGTTGATGTTTCGCTGAAAGCCGAAACCCACCGCCGGGCCGATGCCCGTGGCCGGATCACCATGGCCCCGGAAACGCTGGCCCTGATCGCGGAGGGCGGCGTTAAAAAAGGCGATGTCTTTTCCGTGGCCCGATTGGCCGGTATTATGGCGGCCAAGAAATGTGCCGACCTCATCCCTCTGTGCCATCCCCTGCCTCTGCAAAATATACAGGTTGAGCTGGAATGTAATGAGGCGGACAGCAGTGTTGACATATTCGCCACCGCCAATCTCTATGGCCGCACCGGTATTGAGATGGAGGCCCTCTGCGCCGTATCCCTTGCCGCCCTGACCATCTATGACATGTGCAAGGCCGTGGACCGGAGCATGAAGATCGGCGACATCCGGCTAACCCATAAGTCCGGCGGCAAGTCCGGTGAATTTAATGCAGATTAAGGAAATATAATATCATGTCCCTGATGCCCGTTGATCAAGCCCTTGAGATTATATCTCAGCAATTCCGCCCTCTGGAGGCCGAGGATATTCCACTGGCGCAAGCCCTTGGCCGGACCACCGCCTGTGATCATTTCGCCGCCGTGACCCAACCGCCGTTCAATGCATCCGCCATGGATGGTTACGCCATGCGGGCCATGGATGTGGCCCAATGCCCCGTGGAACTCGCCGTAACCGGTGAAGTCGCCGCCGGGAAGGCCTATAGCGGTGAGGTTACCGCCGGCACCACCGTCCGTATCTTTACCGGCGGCCCGGTGCCAAAAGGCGCGGATACGGTCATTATGCAGGAAAATACCGACCGCCTGTCAGAAGACACCGTTCGCATTAACATAGGGGCCGAAAAAGGCCGCAACATCCGCCCGGCAGGCAATGATTTCGCCAAAGGTCAAAAGCTGGTCGCGGCGGGATATGTCCTCACTTCCCGTCATATAGGCATGATGGCGGCGGCCAATATTGCCACGGTTAGCGTACGCCGCAAGCCACGTATTGCCCTGCTGTCCACCGGGGATGAGTTGGTCAATGTGGGTGAAGACATGGGGCCGGATCAGATTATCAATTCCAATAATCTGCTCATGTCCACATTGGTTACTGAAAATGGCGGCGAGCCTGTTGACCTTGGCATTGCCCGTGATAATGTGTCATCACTGGAAGAAAAAATCGCCCTGCTCCGGGACACGGAAAAGGTGGATATGTTCATCACCATTGGCGGGGCCTCAGTCGGCGACCATGACCTGATTCAGAAAGTTCTGGGTCAGCATGGGCTGAAGGTCGCCTTCTGGAAAATTGCCATCCGGCCCGGCAAACCGATGATCTTTGGTGAATTTAACGATGGTCCCATGATCGGCCTGCCCGGCAATCCGGCCTCTGCCTTTGTCTGCGCCATCAATTTCATGGTCCCGGCCCTGCATATCATGCTGGGGCGTGCGGCCATCGGCGCCCCCATATCCTATGCCTTCGTTGATCATGATTTGCCGGAGAATGGCAGTCGGCAGGATTATATGCGCGCCCAATATAGTGAAAATGACCGGGGTGAGAAAATCGTCACCACCACCCCCAAACAGGACAGCGCAAAGCTCAGCACTTTGGCCAATGCCGATTGTCTGTTAATCCGTGCGCCGAACGCCCCCGCCATCGCCAAAGGCACCCTAGTGAAAATTATGCTCTTACGCCCTTGACAAAAGAATATAAATAGAACATAAATAAAACAAAGAGTGATTTGTTCGATCAGGAGGCCTTTACATGCTCACCAAAAAGCAACGTGATTTATTACTGTTCATCCATGAAAAACTTCAGGAAAACGGTGTTGCACCGTCCTTTGATGAGATGAAGGATGCCCTGAACCTGAAATCGAAATCAGGTATTCATCGGCTTATTGGCGCGTTAGAGGAACGGCAATTCATCCGCCGCCTGCCCAACCGGGCGCGGGCTCTGGAAATATTGCGCCTGCCTGATAATGAGGAAAATACCCAGCCGGGCAATCTGTTCAAGCCGGACTTTGGCCGCACAGAAACGGCGAACGCGCCTTCCGACCCTCAAACCGTTGACATTCCCCTTCATGGCCGCATCGCTGCGGGCACACCTATTGAGGCTTTGGAACAGTTTGAGAATATCCCGGTGCCCATATCCATGATTGGCGGCGGCAGTCATTATGCCCTCGAAATTGATGGTGATTCCATGGTGGGGGCAGGCATATTGGACGGGGATACTATTGTGGTTCAGCGGTGCGATACTGCCGAAAACGGGGCCATCGTTGTCGCCCTGATTGATGAGCAGGAAGCCACTTTGAAAACCCTATATAAAAAAGGCCCGGACATCGCCCTTGAGCCATCCAACCGGGATTATGACACCCAGACCTATCCCGCAAACCGCGTCCGCATTCAAGGCCGCCTTGTGGGCCTGTTGCGGCAATATTAAGGGAGTATTCCTGGAGGGGTATTCTTTTTAAAACTCCTGTTTTTTGCCATATCGCCTACTCCACGGCCTGTTCCCCCGGCTTTCGGCAACGGTTTTTACCGTGATCCAGTCCCCGTTCTTATCGGGCAGCCACAGGGCATGACCGCCCTTGTGATAAAAATCCCATTTATCGATCACCAGTTTCGCCGAAGGGCAATCCACCTCTACCGGGACAAGACTGATCACCAGTTGCGCATTGCGGCAATCTTCCATCAGGGCCAGTTCATCCTTGACCAGAGCGATTAATATATCGGTATTTTTATGAGCCGGGCGATACAGACAACTGAGTTTATCGCAGGTCATCCAGCTTCCCGCCGTATATTTCCGCCCGTTATAGTCCCATTTTTCAGCCTTTGCCTGCCCGGCCCGTTGGGCCCAGCGGGCGCGGGTCATGCGGCCAGACCGGAAACTGGACAGACTGATTTCCGCATTGGCATTACGCACCCCCACCAGCCGCCCACTATTATCAATCAAAATATCCGGCTGAGCTGTGAAAAATGCCGCCGCGACGCCGAACCCAACCACAGGAAGCCCCAAAAGCTGCCACCTGGTGCGCCAGATCACAAACCATAACGCCCCCACAGCCATAATGACAAGAGATGCCAGTCCCATTGACGGAATAAGGCTGTAAGCCCCCGGTGCATGGGACACATTTTTTGCCACAAACATGATCACATCCAGCCCATATGACATGGGATAGAGCGCCAGCTCACCCAGACCAAAAGGGGCCAGAATTAAATAGGCCACAACACCGGGCATCACCCATGACGCCATCACCGGCATGGCCAGCAGATTTGCCAACAGGCCATATTGCACCAGCTTGTTAAAGTGAAACAGGGCAAACGGCGCAATCGCCAATTCCGCCACCAATGTGGTAAACAACATGGTGCCTATATACAGCCCCGCCTTCCCCGTCCATCCCCGGCTGTTACCGGCTAATTTCACCCACTGCATATTGATCTTCTCGTAAGCCGCGACAAGTGCGACCACGGCGGCAAAAGACATCTGAAAACTGACCGATAACAAGGCTTCCGGCGTGAACAGCAATATCACCATGGCCGCAATGGCCACCAGACGCAGTGAGATGGCCTTGCGGTCCGTCAGCACGCCCAGAAATAATATGGATGCCATGATAAAGGCCCGGACCGTCGGCGTTGATCCGCCGCTTAAAAAAACATAAACCACCCCTGCCCCGATGGCGATTACGGCGGCCCATTTTTTTATGGGAAAATGCAACGTCAGATATTCGGACCGGGACAGTAAAAAGCGGGAAAAGAAGAAGGCAGCGCCGCACAAAAGCCCCATATGAAGCCCGGATATAGCCAACAGATGCGCCAGCCCTGAATTGCGCATATTGTCCGCAACCTCCGGCGATATACCGTCCCGCATTCCGGTAATCAAGGCCGCCGCCAGCCCCCCGGCATCCCCCGCGATGGTTTGGCGGATATTCTCTGCCATCCCTCGCCGCTGGCGCGCGCCAAGGCCCTGAGCTGGCGGGCCTCTGTTCAGAATTTCAGGCTTGCCAATGCCGTAACCCACGGCACCTATTCCCTGAAACCAGATTTGACGGGCATAATCAAAATCGCCGGGCATGGTGGGCGGCGGCGGTGGCATTAATCCGGCCCGTATTTTAATCCTGTCCCCCGGATAGGGTAGTTGATCATATTTCTGAACTTTAATCCGAATTTTTTTGAGCGGCCCGATTCCCTCAATTTGAGGATTCTTGAGAATGATGTGCAGTTTGCCATTATCATAATGACGTATATCCGAGACCAGACCCGTGACCCAGCGCGGGGATAATTTCCTGGATAATACCGGCGTGGACAGACTCTGGCTTCGCATGGTTGCAACTGTAAAGCCACTTGCGGTCAGAAGAAACGCTATCAGGATCAGACGTATGAGAAAAAACCGCCAGAAGACCAGAAGCATCAGGAGCAGAAAAAAACTGGCCCCGCCACCCAAAATCAGGCTTGGTTCAGCGAGCAGAGAAAAATATATCCCGATACCCACGGCAAAAAATACCGGAATCCACAGGATTAATCTGTCGTACTCCTGATAGAATATTACTTTTATCTTATCTATTACAGCCGCCCCTCACAATTCCTGAAATATAAAATATTTATGAATTATTTCTGTATTTTACCACAACAGGCTTCCATTATCGGGATAATTTTGCTAAAAACCAACCAAGTCTAAGGACAAGCGTTCTTACTGGCAAAGTTATTATTCCTCTGCGCGAACAATATTCATACTGGCTATGTGTCATATTCGCCCAATAAAACTGATGGAAATTATAAAGAAATGACGAAGAAGGTCGTAACTCGCTTCGCCCCGTCACCAACGGGGTTTCTGCATATCGGCGGCGCCAGAACCGCCCTTTTTAACTGGTTATTTGCCCGCCATCACGGCGGTGAATTCCGCTTGCGTATTGAAGATACGGACCGCAAAAGACTGACTGAGGGTGCTGTAGAGGCCATTTATGATGGCATGAACTGGCTTGGCCTTGACCATGACGGCGAAATTGTCAGCCAATATGCCCGCCGCGCCCGCCATATTGAAGTGGCCAATGAACTGCTGGCCAATGGCAAGGCCTATCATTGCTATTGCTCGCCAGAAGAATTGAAGGAAATGCGCGCCCGCGCCGAAGGTCGCCCTATGGGTTATGATGGCCGCTGGCGGGACCGTGACCCGTCTGAGGCCCCCGAAGGCGTCAACCCGGTTGTCCGTTTCCGATCTCCCAATGAGGGCGAAACCACCATCCATGATCAGGTTCAGGGCGATGTAACCGTGGCCAATGTTCACCTTGATGACATGATTCTGCTCAGGGCCGATGGTTCACCCACCTATATGCTGTCCGTGGTGGTCGATGACCATGATATGGGCGTGACCCACGTTATTCGCGGCGACGATCACCTGACCAATGCGGCCCGGCAGGCACAGATGATTCAGGCCATAGGCTGGGAGCTTCCCGCCTACGCCCATATTCCGCTGATCCACGGGCCGGACGGGGCAAAGCTGTCCAAACGGCACGGCGCGCTTGGGGTAGAGGCTTACCGCGATATGGGCTATCTGCCCAGTGCTTTGAAAAACTACCTGATCCGCCTTGGCTGGGCTCATGGTGATGAAGAGATCATGTCAATTGAGCAGGCCATTGCGTGGTTCGGCCTTGACGGTATCGGCAAATCCCCGTCCCGCTTTGACTTTACCAAGCTGGAAAATCTGAACGGTTATTATATCCGCGAGGTAGAATCCAATGAAAATCTGGTGGCCATATGCCGCCCCCTCATTGAAAAGAACCTTGAGCGGCCCCTGTCAGATGATGAGGCAGGACTTCTGCTTACCGCTATGGATGAATTCAAGCCGCGCGCGAAAAACATTAATGATCTGGCAGAAAGCACCTTGTTCCTCTTTGCCAAGCGTCCCCTCACCTTCATTCCAAAAGCGGAAAAGATATTGAGTGACGATGCGAGGCATATTCTGGCGGATGTGGCCGACCTGCTGGAAAAAAGTGAAGACTGGCGCATCACCACGCTGGAAACTGAAATCAAGGGTTTTGCCGAAAAGCAAGACCTGAAATTGGGCAAAATTGCCCAGCCAATCCGCGCATCCTTGACCGGGAGCAATGTTTCCCCCGGAATTTTTGATATTTTAGTCTGGTTAGGAAAAGACGAAAGTCTTGCCAGAATAAGGGATGTCGCAAAAAAGTTAAGCTGATGGACGTTACGGTAATTCGTAAAGTCTTAACATTGCCTGTGTAATATACATATTTGGCAGTGTTGAACTATAACACCAGATTTTGAAAGGATGTGGATATATGATAAAGAACGTATTTGACAAAACATTATTAAATGAGACGGCGACCTTAACCATCGGGGGTAAAACTATTGAGTTGCCGATCTATTCCGGGTCCGTCGGTCCAGATGTTATCGATATTCGCAAACTTTACGCCGACACAGGCATGTTCACCTATGACCCGGGCTTCACCTCCACGGCGAGCTGTGAATCCAGCATCACCTATATTGACGGGGATAAAGGCATTTTGCTGTACCGGGGTTATCCCATTGATCAACTGGCGGAAAGAAGTGACTTTATGGAAGTCGCCTATCTGCTGCTGAACGGGGAGCTACCCGACAAAGAGACCAAAGACGATTTTGTCACTACGATCACCTATCATACCATGGTCCATGACCAGATGAATTCCCTGTTCAAAGGCTTTCGCCGGGATGCCCATCCCATGGCTATTATGGTTGGCGTATTGGGGGCCATGTCTGCTTTCTATCACGACAGTCTGGATATTAATGATCCCGTGCAACGTAAAATCGCGTCGCACCGTCTGATTGCCAAAATTCCGACTATTGCCTCCATGGCCTATAAATATTCTGTTGGCCAGCCTTTCGTCTATCCACGCAATGATATGAGCTATGCGGAAAACTTCCTGCATATGACCTTTGGCGTTCCCCAATGCGAGGAATATGAGGTCAGCCCGGTTCTGGCCAGTGCCATGGATAAAATCTTTATCCTCCATGCGGATCATGAACAGAATGCGTCAACCTCCACGGTTCGCCTTGCCGGGTCATCGGGAGCCAATCCCTTTGCCTGTATCGCGGCGGGCATTGCCTCCCTCTGGGGACCAGCCCACGGCGGCGCCAATGAGGCCTGCCTGAATATGTTACAGGAAATCGGCACCGTCGACCGTATTCCGGAATATGTGGAAAAGGCTAAAGACAAAAACGACCCCTTCCGCCTGATGGGCTTTGGCCACCGGGTCTATAAAAACTTTGACCCACGGGCAAAGGTTCTGGCCAAGTCGGCCAAAGAAGTTCTGGATGAGCTTGGCGTTAATGATCCCATGCTGGATGTGGCCCGCGAGCTGGAACGGATTGCGCTGGAAGATGAATATTTCAAGGAAAAGAAACTCTACCCCAATGTGGATTTCTATTCCGGCATCATCCTGAAAGCCATGGGGTTCCCCACCGGCATGTTCACCGTGCTGTTTGCACTGGCCAGAACAACCGGCTGGGTATCACAATGGGGTGAAATGATTGAAGATCCGACCCAGAAGATTGGCCGCCCGCGTCAACTGTTCACCGGTGATACTTATCGGGATTATGTGGATATTGAAAACAGATAAACCACTCTGTCAGGAAAATAAAAAGCCCGGAGAAAATTCTTCGGGCTTTTTTTAACGCTCAATAAATTCAATCATGTAGCCGTCCGGGTCACAGACAAAGGCGATCACCGTCTTGCCGCCCTTCATTGGTCCCGGTTTTCGAGGAATCTCAATACCCTTCTCTTCAAGCTCTTCACAGATAGTATAAATATCCTTTACCCCGATGGCCAGATGACCAAAGGCCTCACCCATGGCATATGGCTCTGTACGGCCCCAGTTATGGGTCAGCTCAATGACGGTATGGTCACTCTCATCCCCGTAGCCCAGAAAAGCCAACGTAAATTTGCCCTCAGGAAAATCTTTTCTCCGCAAAAGATCAAGCCCCAGATTCTGGCAATAGAATTCAATGGATTTGTTCAGGTCAAGAACCCGGATCATCACATGCAAAAAACGATTGCCGCCTGCCATACTGATCAGCCCTGCTTGTCGGCAATCATTGCAGTAAAGGTAGCCTCGGCTACCAATTCACCGGCAACCTTGCCTTCACCCTTGAAACGCCATACCGGACCCCGGTGGCGTTCCTTGGTGATATGCAGTTCCAGCCTGTCGCCCGGAACCACGGTTTTACGGAATTTCGCCCCGTCAATGGACATGAAATAAGCCAGCTTTTCAGTGGCCTCATCTTCCATGTTCAGCATAACCAGCGTGGCCGCTGCCTGAGCCATGGCCTCGACAATCAGGACGCCGGGCATAACCGGCTTGCCCGGAAAATGCCCCTGAAAGAATGGCTCGTTCATGGTCACGCATTTAATGCCAACCGCCGATAAGCCGGGATTAATATCGGTCAACTGATCTATCAGCAACATCGGATATCTGTGCGGGATCAATTCCATGATCCGCTCAACACCGATTGTTTCCGCTTCGTTGCGCACTTCTTCTGGCATAGCGAACTTTCTACCCCCTAATGGGCTTATTTGGCAGCAGGCGTAGCACTAGCCGCCGGAAGCTCTACCTTGATTGAAGGCAGTACCTGATCCAGCGCTTCGATAACGCTGGTCGTCACATCAAGGCCAGGGCCTTTTTCGATGACAAGACTGACATCCATAATCATGGTTGCCTTATGCTCTTTCAGAATTTTCTGCAGGATAGGCTTCAGCGCCCGTTGCAGTTCGTTCTGCGCATTGCCCAAAGCCGTTTCAAGCTGACGGTTTTTTATCTGAACTTCCCGCTGTACAGTTAAAACCTTGTTCTGGAAGTCTTTGACCTTGGCGTCATAGGATTCCTTGGGCAGGATTGACCGCTGGGATTTGAGGGTTGCTTCTTCCTCTTTCAGTGATTTTTCCTGCTCAGCAATTTCCGCCTGAAATTTTGTCCGAATCTTGTCAAGCTGGCTTTGAATATCCTTGCCAGCCGCAGAATTAAACCTGACCATACGGCTGTCAATCACAGCAATTACTGCTGTGGGCAGAGCCTCTGCCGCAAGCGTAGTACCAATGGTGGTGAATGTGGAAACAGCGGATACAATAGCCGCCATAACAGTAATCTTGATTATCTTGTTCATTTTAAAATCTAGTTCCGATGTTAAATTGGAAAAATTCCGTTCTGTCGAATTTGTCAGACAAAATAGCCTTGGCAAAATCGACCCTAAATGGGCCAAATGGTGATGTCCAGGTAAAACCAATACCTGCCGCCACTCTTGGTTTTGGGGTATTCCCCACAATCGTATGCGTAAGACCTGTTGCAGGATTAAACAACTGCTTCGGCAAGTCAACCGTAAAAAGCGCGCCGGCATCAACAAACATGCTTGCTTCAATCCCAAGCTCGCGCGCGCCGGACCCTAGTGGGATAAATATTTCCATTGATCCCTTGTAAAAAACATTGCCCCCAAGTGCAGATCTGGTCAGGGAATCGCGTGGGCCGATACCAGCCTGTTTGAAGCCACGCATACGGGGATTACCCAGGAAAAAACGGTCATTAATACGAATATCCTGCCCCATCCCCAGAATATGACCGCCTTCGGCTTTAATTCCGAAAATCCAGCGACCGTGAATTGGTACAAAATAGTTATAATTGGCTTGCGTACGAACATATTTCACGTTGCCGCCAAGGCCCGCCACATCCTGATTTATCACCAGCCGCTGGCCCCGGTTAGGTTTCTGACGATTATCGAGTGTATCATAAGACAGGCCATAACCAATTGACGATGTTGTAAAAACACCGATATTCGTGGTGGTGAACGGGCTACGCCTTCTCCGGAAAGCAGATGGTATGTCAATCTCATCCCGGCGCAGGTTATAGCGGCTACTCATGATAACATATTCTGTAATCTGAAATGCGCTACGCAGGCCCAAACCAAGGGAAATCTGGGTAAAGTTAGCTTCCCTGAAACTGTTATCCCGATAGAATAAATCCACACCGGCGACGACAGGACGTCCCATAAAGTAGGGTTCCGTAAAACCGATATCCAGTTCTTTACGTCGGCTGGATATACGGCTGCCAAACCGCAGGTCCTGACCCCGGCCCAACAAATTTCTTTCCCGAATACTGAAATCAAACAAAAAGCTTTCCCGACTGGAGAAACCAGCTCCAACGGAAAGTTCGCCTGTCGCCTGCTCCTCAACAGTTACCTCAAGAACGGTTTTATCATTTGCTGACCCCTCAACCTGATCAATCTCAACTTGTTTAAAGAAACCAAGGGATTTAATCCGGATTTCAGAGCGTTTCATTTTTGAGGAATTATAGCTGTCGCCCTCGATCAGGCGCATTTCACGGCGAATCACACGATCATGGGTGCGAGCATTACCGTGAATCTCAACCCGTTCCACATAAACGCGCGGCGCCTTATTGACAATATAGGTTATATTAACCGTCTGTTTTTCACGGTCACGTTTGATCCGGGGGCGCACGTTAACGAAGGCATAGCCCTTCAGACCCGCCACGCTGGTCAGATATTCAACCGTATCATCAATCAATTCGGAATTATACAATTGCCCCTTTCTGGTAAAAACCAGTAGGCTTAAAATATCCGAGTCCAGATCAGGTATCTGACTTTCAACCTTGACCTCGCCAAAATGATAGATAACGCCCTCTTCGACGGTATAATTGATAAAGAAAGTTTCTTTGTTGGGGGCCAGTTCGGTCACCGCAGAGGTTATTCTGAAATCCGCATAGCCACGTCCACGGTAGAAATCCCGGACCAACTGCTTATCAAAAGCCATCCTGTCCGGATCATACGTATCATCAGAGGTCAGGAATTTCCACCACCGGCTTTCCTTAGACCGCAGGACTGCGCGCAAATCGTCATTATTATAGATTCTGTTGCCCATGAAGTTAATTTTACCGATGCTGCTTTTCGGGCCCTCGGTAATTTCAAACACCAGATTTATCCGATTCTGGTCCAGTTGAATAACCTTTGGTTCAATGCTGGCGGCGAACCGCCCACCCCGGCGATATATCTCCAAAAGCCTTTGCACATCGGCACGTACTTTCGAGCGGGAAAAAACAATCCGGGGCCGTAAATGAATTTCTTCATACAGCTTGTCGTCTTTTTTATATTTATTGCCTTCAAAAACAATGCGGTTGATGATCGGGTTTTCTGAAATCTTGATGACCAGAGTCTTGCCGGACCGGCCAATTTTAACGTCGGAGAATAATCCCGTGTTAAACAGGGATTTCAACGAACGGTCCACCTGTTTTTCATTATACACATCGCCCTTGCGAACAAAGATATAGGATTTTACAGTATCGGACTCAATGCGCTGGTTGCCCTCAACCACCACATCAGAGATAATATCCCGATTATCGTAGCTGGCCTGCTGAGCATTTGCCTCCGAAATTCCAAAAACTGAAACACCTTGAACCAACCCACCTAATAATAACCAAACTATACAAATTTTAACAATGCGATTTAACAAAGAGTAGCATCCTGTTTATTTTTTTGCTTTTTTATAGTAGATGCGGCCTTATTACCAGTTAAATTTCAATATGTCATTGAAAGTCGCCAACATCATCAATCCTAAAATAAAAACCAATCCTATACGAAACCCGTATTCCTGTGTTTTATCACTTAATTTCCGGCCCAATACGGCCTCAAATCCGTAAAATAACAAATGCCCCCCGTCCAGCAAGGGGATAGGAAATAGATTTATCATGCCCAGGCTGATGGACACCAAAGCCATAACCCGGATCCAGAAATCAATGCCGCGCTTGGCAGATTCTCCGGCAATTTTTGCAATACCTATCGGCCCGCTTAATTCCTTTACCGACCTTGTTCCGACGATCATCTGCCGTATTCCGCGCAGAGATTGGACAACGATCACGCGGGTCTCCAAAACTCCGGCCCATAATGCAGATGTCAGATTATGTTCCCGAATAACCGTTTTCTCGGCATTCTGAACACCTATCTGATACAGTTCCAGCGGCTTTCCATCATCGCCCATGACCTGCTCACCATTCCGGACAATTTTTGTCATCTTGGGCGTCAGGATAAGACTTACAATCTCACCACCCCGCAACACGTCAACATTCATGCTTTCGCCCGCGCTGTAAAGCACCTCTATGATCACATCTTTGAAGCGCTTGATTTCACTACCATCAACCGCAACGATGACGTCGCCTTTCTGTAAGCCAGCTTCTTCTGCCGCACTGCCCTCGACCACTTCGGAAACAACCGCCGGGGTATCGACCTGTCCATAAGCGTAAAAAAATGTGGCCAGAATAAGGATAGCAAAGATAAAATTGGCAAACGGCCCCGCGAAAACGACAGCGGCCCTTTGATATAATTTCTTGTGATGAAAAGAGATTTTTTTCTCTTCTTCTGTCATCTCATTCAGACTGTCCCCGGGCGTGCTGGCCTCGCTGGCATCGCCGAAAAACTTGACATATCCGCCCACTGGAAAATAGCTGATTTTCCAACGGGTGCCTTTTTTATCTGTCCGGCCCCATATTTCCGGACCGATACCGATGGAAAAAACATCCACCCGGACGCCGTTCATCCGGGCAACAATGAAGTGCCCCCATTCATGGACAAATACCAGAATAGATAACATTGCCAGAAAAGAGCTGACATAAATAATAGCATCAATCAAACCGTCCATCATGGTCCTTTACAATTTACCAATCGCACCTTGCGCCGCACGGCGTGCCTCTCCGTCTATGGCATCAACCATTTCAAGACTGCTCAGGGCCGCGCCATCAAACCGGCTCAGTGTTTCTTCTACCACGCCGGCAATATCCAGAAAGCCTATCCGCCCATCCAAAAAGGCAAAAACCGCCACCTCATTTGCCGCGTTCAGGATAGTAGGGGCAGTTCCCCCCATATGCAATGCTTCTCTTGCCAGTGCAATCGCGGGAAAGCGTACCTCATCCGGTTTCATAAAATCCAGCCGCCCGCAAGCGGCAAGATCAAGCTTCCTCGCCGGTGTTTCAAGGCGGTCCGGCCAGCCAAGGCAATAGGATATGGGAATTCGCATATCCGGCGCGCCGAGCTGTGCCAGAACCGAGCCATCCTGATAGGTGACCATACTGTGAATAACCGACTGGGGATGCACAATAATATCAATCTGATCCGCCCTCAAAGGGAACAGGTGATAGGCTTCGATAACCTCAAGCCCCTTGTTCATCATTGTCGCCGAATCTACCGATATTTTTGCCCCCATATCCCAGTTTGGATGGGCTACCGCCTGTGCAGGCGTAACCATTTTCATCTCACCCAGACTGGCCTCTATGAACGGCCCGCCGGACGCGGTCAGGGTAATTTTTTCCACAGTCTCCGGCCTGTCAAAATCAAAAACCTGAAAAATCGCGTTATGTTCGGAATCAACCGGCAGCAAAGTCGCTTTATGGTCCCGAACTTCCTTCATCATCAGGTCACCGGCGCAAACCAGACATTCCTTATTGGCCAGGGCCACCGTGCCGCCCTGCCGGATGGCTGACAGCGTGGGCCGCAGTCCCGCCGCCCCGACAATGGAGGCCATCACCCAATCCGCAGAAATCTGCGCGGCTTCATCCAGAGCCTGTTGCCCGGCCATAGCCGTGGTTGATGTCCCGGCCAGAGCCTCTTTCAAATCCTGATAACAGTTTTCATCGGCAATGACCGCATAGTTTGCGTTGAATTTCCGGGCCTGTTCCGCCAGAAGGCTGACATTTCGATGTGCGGTCAGGGCAACGACATCATAAGCCCCGGCATTTCGGCCAATCAAATCAAGAGTATTACAGCCCACGGACCCTGTGGAGCCCAGAATAGTCACCTTCTTTGGCGCAAATGATCTATCTGAAAAGGTCACGCTATGCTCCGGCACCAAAAAAATACAAACTCAAGGCCACCGCAGGAGCGGCAAAGACAATGCCGTCCACCCGGTCCATAATCCCGCCATGACCGGGGATAAGTGCGCCGGAATCCTTCACATCAAAATGCCGTTTCAAGGCAGATTCTGCCAGATCACCAATCTGGCTCCAGATGGCCAGACCCGCCGTTGCCGGAATGAGATACATCATCTGCATATCAAAATTGAAATAATGGGCCGCAATCATGCCGAATACGACCGCCGTCACGGCCCCGCCGATCAGGCCTGCCCATGTTTTATTGGGGCTGATCCTTGGGGACATTTTTGGCCCGCCGATGGATTTCCCGGCAAAATACGCCCCCGTATCCATGGACCAGACAATGATCATCATCCACAAAACGATCAAGCCATCACTATGCCGGAGCCAGATTAACGACAAGGCCGGCAACAGCGCATAAAAAACGCCCAGCAGAGCAAATTTCACGTTTATCCTGAAAATCAGGAAAGCCGCAACAAGAGCCGCCCCCGATACCAGATAAACATAACTGTCGAAATAATGCCTGTAGCTCATGGAATAAATCAAAAGAAGCACAAAGGCCGCCTGTAGCACAAAGGCCTTGTTAAAGGCTTTACCCGTGCAAATTCCATTCCATTCATAAAGGATCAACAGGGTCAGCAGAGTGACAAAAAGATAATAAAGGGTCCCGCCCTGCAAAATAATAAAGATGGCAATGGGCAACATGACCAGAGCGGATACGACACGCAAAAGAAGCCCGCTTTTTGCCTTGGGGGATGAGGGTACAGAATTCAAGGCCTTGCGCCGTACCGACGGTCCCGGCCACAATATTCTGCCACGGCCTGTTCCAGAATTTTCCGGTTAAAGTCAGGCCACAGCACATCCAGGAAAATAAATTCCGCATAGGCAATCTGCCACAACAGAAAATTACTGATTCGCTGTTCACCGCTGGTCCGGATAATCAGGTCCGGGTCGGGAATATCACTGGTATGAAGGTGGGAGGCAAATATATCTTCGGATATATCCTCCGGTTTAAGCTCCCCCGCCTTGACCTTTTCCGCCATAGCCGCGGCCGCATCCACGATTTCCGCCCGTCCGCCGTAACTCAAGGCCAATGTGAGGCAAAGACGGGTATTATGGCGCGTTTTACGCTCCGCCGCCTCGATAAGGGCGCAGATATTCTCGCTGAGTTTGGTGCGGTTACCAATGAAGGCAATGCGGATATTTTTTTTGTGGAGCCTGTCCACCTCCTTGGTCAGATACCGCCTGAGAAGTTTCATCAAATCATTGACCTCATCCTCGGGCCGGTTCCAGTTTTCTGATGAAAAAGCATAAAGGGTCAGATATTTAATGCCCAGATCAATGGAATCCTCAACACAGCGGCGCACCACATCGGCCCCGCGCTTGTGACCGGCGACTTTGGGCAGCATATGCTTTTTAGCCCACCGCCCATTGCCATCCATGATGATCGCCACATGAGCAGGGGGTTCTGATTGTTTGCCCTTTTTACGGGGGGAAAATTCTTCCTTGACCAACAACATGACCCTGACTGTCTCCCTATACCTGCATAATCTCTTTATCCTTGGCCTCGGTCAGATGGTCAACTTCCTTGATCATCTCATCGGTCAACTTTTGAATTTTGTCAGAATAGACCTTCTGCTCATCCTGACTGATCTCACTATCTTTTTCCAGCCGTTTTATGGTTTCCATACCGTCCCGGCGCACATTACGAATTGCGATGCGGGTCTGTTCAGCATATTTCCCGGCAACCTTGGTCAATTCCGCCCGGCGTTCTTCGTTCAGTTCGGGAATCGGAATGCGCAGGGTCTGCCCATCCACCACCGGATTAAGGCCAAGCCCCGCATTACGAACAGCCTTTTCCGCCGAGGCGACCATGGACTTGTCCCATACCTGAACGCTGATCATACGGGATTCAGGTGTCGAAACTGTGGCGACCTGATTAAGCGGCATCTTGGCGCCGTAAGCATCCACCATCACCGGATCCATCAGATTTACCGATGCCCGCCCCGTACGAAGGCCGACAAATTCTGATTTCAGATTTTCCAACGCCCCGTTCATCCGGCGCTTAAGGTCATTTAGGTCAATATCAGACGACATTTCTGCTCACTCCTTGACTATGATTATGGGCTATGATTGTGAAATCGCCCTTGCCACACATGACACGGGCAAATTCACCATGTGTATGGATGGAGAATACCACAATCGGAATATCATTTTCACGGGCCAGCGCGATGGCTGACGTATCCATGACTTTCAGATCATCGGCCAGCACCGTATGATAATCAAGACGATCATATTTCCGGGCATTTGGATCTGTTTTAGGATCAGCGGTATAAACCCCGTCAACCTGCGTGCCTTTCAACAGGGCGTCACAGCCCATTTCCGCCGCCCTGAGGGCCGCCGCCGTGTCGGTGGTGAAAAACGGATTTCCGGTTCCGGCGGCAAAAACCACCACCCGGCCCTTTTCCATATGACGGATGGCTTTACGGCGAATATAAGGCTCACAGACAGAGGCGATGGGGAAAGCCGACTGTACCCGGCTGTCCACCCCTTCTATCTCTAATGCATTCTGAATGGCGATGGAATTCATCACCGTAGCCAGCATGCCCATATGGTCCGCAGAGGTGCGGTCAAAACCGCTGGCAACCCCGGTCATGCCGCGAAAGATGTTGCCCGCCCCCACAACCAGACAAACCTGCACCCCCAATTCCTGAACTGTTTTAATCTCGGCGGCGATTCGCCTGACCATTTTAGGATCAATCCCGTAATCCTGGTCGCCCATTAGGGCCTCACCGGATAACTTCAGCAAAACGCGTTTATATTTGGGGTCTTCAGCCATGTTTACCTTTTTTATTTTTTATTGTGGAACAGCCCGTTTCCGGCCTTATCCCTATCCCAGTAAAAACTCACAGGGCAGAATATACAATTCGGGCCCAAATGCGAATAAACTTTTTCATTTATTCACAAATGAGCCCGAAAAAATATTATTTGCCGACAGCCGCCGCGACTTCAGCCGCAAAATCGTCTTTAGCTTTTTCAATGCCTGCGCCCAGTTCAAGGCGGGTATAGCCCACGAGCTTGATGTCTGTGCCCGCATCTTTGGCGGCATTGGCAATGACTTTGGAAACCTTGGTTTCACCGTCAATGATGAAAGTCTGTTCCGTGAACACCACTTCCTGATAGAATTTAGCCATACGGCCAACGATCATCTTTTCAATGATATTGTCCGGCTTGCCGGATTCCCGGGCCTGTTCCACCAGAACATTCCGTTCCCGCTCAACCGCCTGTGGGTCAAGGTCGTCCACGGTCAGGGCCAGCGGCGCCGTTGCCGCCACATGCATGGCCAACTGCTTGCCAAGAGCGGTCAATGTGCCCTCATCAGCGGTTGATTCCAGGGCCACCAGAACGGCAATCTTGCCAAGGCCGGGGGCGACGCTGTTATGGATATAGGTCGCCACAACGCCGTTATTCACGGACAGGCCGATGGATTTACGGAAATTCATATTTTCACCAATGGTGCCCACGGCCTCCACCAGTTCGTCTTTCACATTGCGTCCGGTGCCGGGGTAATCAGCGGCCAGCGTGGCCTCATAATCACCGCCGTTTTCCAGCGCAACCGCCGCAACCTTGTTTACGAGCTCCTGAAAGAAATCGTTGCGGGCGACAAAGTCGGTTTCGGAGTTCACCTCAACCGCAACCGCCGCCGTACCATTTGACGCTACGGCCACAAGGCCTTCTGCCGCCACACGGCTGGATTTCTTGGCCGCCTTGGAGATGCCCTTCTGACGAAGCCAGTCCATAGATTTTTCAACATCGCCGTCATTTTCTTTCAGGGCGTTTTTACAATCCATCATTCCTGCGCCGGATTTCTCGCGCAGTTCCTTAACAAGAGAAGCTGTAATCTGAGCCATCATTCTTCCTTATCACATATGAGAATAACAGCAGGCCCCGGAAGGCATCCCGAAACCTGCGTTCATTAAAAATTATTCAGAAGCTTTTGCTTTTTCAGCCGGTTCTTTAGCGGCCTTCTTAGCTACCTTCTTTTTAGGCGCTTCTTCAGCCGGAGCAGCTTCAACCGGGGCTTCCTCTACAACGGGAGCTTCCTCAGCCGGGGCCGCTGCTTCTTCAACGACAGGAGCTTCCTCAACAACCGGAGCGGCTTCTTCTGCCGCGCCAAGGTCAACACCCTGCTCGACCATTTCCTGCTGAATACCATCCAGAACCGCGCCGGAGACCAAATCACAATAGAGCTGTATCGCCCGGGTCGCATCATCATTGCCCGGAACCGGGAAAGTGATATCGTCGGGGTCACAATTGGTATCCAAAATGGCCACAACCGGAATGCCCAGCTTGTTGGCTTCCTGAATGGCCAGCTCTTCCTTGTTGGTGTCGATGACAAACAGAATATTGGGAATACCGCCCATGTCCTTAATGCCGCCTAGAGCCCGTTCCAGCTTGTCCCGCTCACGGGTCATATGAAGCAATTCTTTTTTGGTCAAGCCCATGGCATCGCCGGACAATTTGGCATCAAGGTCTTTCAGACGCTTGATGGATTTTGAAATTGTCTGCCAGTTGGTCATCATACCGCCAAGCCAGCGATGGTTGACATAATATTGGCCGCAGCGTTTCGCCGCCTCTGCAATCGGGCCGGACGCCTGACGCTTGGTGCCAACGAACAATACGCGGCCACCGGATGCGGTGATGTCACGAACTGTTTCCAGCGCACGATGCAACAAAGGCACCGTGATGGACAGGTTGATAATATGAACTTTATTGCGGGCACCAAAGATGTATTCTTTCATCTTTGGGTTCCAACGATGGGCCTGATGCCCGAAATGAACCCCAGCTTCAAGAAGCTGACGCATTGAAAAACTTGGCACAGCCATAGTATTTTTCCTTTGTTTACCGGTTAAACCTCCGCAAGGCTGTGGTCCCAAAAGGACACCGGAAAGTCTTCCTCAATATGTAGGAGGTCAACTTAAACCCTGCGTGTGAAGTAGGCGCGTAATAACGCCCTTTGAAGGAAAGATCAAGGCTTTTCTGCATAGGCCGGAAATTTATCGCCTAGCCTTTGTTAATATCAATGGCGGCGCGGGTGCGGCTCTGATCCACATCCTCATATCCGGCATCGTCGGGTATCTTGCGGAACCGCCGTTTATCGCCCGTAACCACCTCCGGCATGACAGTGACAATTTGCCGTTCCGCCAGTAGCTTCAAGGCCTCGGCCACGGTCCTGGCCTGCCCCAGCTTTTTCAGGTTCATCATGGTCGGGAACATCAGATCCCCGTCGGATTCTTCCACCAAAGTCATGGGATGCATCCATTCCACCTCGGTAATTTCATGACCGTCCGGGCTTGGCACCTGCCCCACAGGCGCCACACAGAGGAAAAAGCGGGTATCAAAGCGGATGGGATAGATTTTCGGTGTGATCCAATGGGCAAAGGGGACGCAATCCCCCATGTCAAAGGACACCCCGGAGCGCGCCAGAAAATCCGCCAGATTTATCCGGTTCGCCAGAAAGTCCCCGCGATATTCATCCGCCAGTTCCCGGCGCAAACCCTCCCCGATGGGCTGGCCGTCCTTGGTGCCAATGATAAGCCCGGTTTCCTCAAATACCTCCCGCAGAGCAGCATAACGGAAACCGTAAAAATCATCCGGCACATCGGCGCATCCGTTGCCCTCTTTCTGTTCCTCTATGGCCCGGTCCGCCGCATCAAGCTTGCCCCCCGGAAAGACATAAGCCCCGCCAGCGAATTTAATATTCCGGTGCCGCTTGACCATCAGTATCTGCAACCTGCCATATGACGCATGCACCTCCCCGTCCCGAATAATCAGGATAGAGGCCGAGTCTCTTGGCGTTACGGGTTTATCGGTCATATATTTGTCTCAATTATTTTCACGTCTTTTTCTCTATCTCACTGTCATTCCTGCACAAAATATCTAAAACGGCCAGAACCAGAAGCCGCGATCAAGACTGTTTTCGCATTTTTTAAGTTGGGCAGCATATTTCAGGCTGTTGGCCTTGACTTTTTTCGCCACCTTCATCAACCATTTTTTCTTGCGGTAGGTCTGACGTTTATAGCCGCCGTGGCCTTCGTGATAGGCCAGATATTGCTTTTCCGCATCCCATTTGGAAATGCCCAGCGTTTTCTGGCTCACATCCGTATACCAGCCAATGAAATCTACCGCATCAGCGAAATTATCCCGATCCGCGCCGCGATTGCCGGTTTTCTTTTTATACCAGTCCCAAGTGCCATCCTTGACCTGTGCATAACCATAAGCCGTGGATTTCCGTCCCCAGGGGATGATCCAGAATATATGAGTGCGTTCGGTGCGGGCGTTATGTTTGAAACTACTTTCCTGTTTAATAATGGCCAGTTGTACGTGAATTGGCGT